>Ga0315338_1000326_pt1 | contig 131829 bp, 117 predicted proteins | sample ASW8metaG_FD_204518 | JGI IMG/M metagenome (GOLD analysis project Ga0315338, IMG submission 204518) | Ammonia-oxidizing marine archaeal communities from Monterey Bay, California, United States - ASW #8 | ecosystem: Environmental > Aquatic > Marine > Coastal | place: USA: California | collected... | reverse complement strand
GCGGGTAGACGACGGCGATCGGCTCCATCTCGTAGATCGAGGCATCAGTCGCGAATAGGAGCCGGTTCGGCCGGTCAACGAAGACGTCCTCGTCCCCACCACTCAGCCCGTCCGCCAGCGCCGAGGCCAGCGCCGCAAGGCCCGTTTCTGGCCCGTGGAGGAGCGCCAGCGCCTGCTGCGCGCTCGACTGGCTGGGCGGGATAGCGGCCTCGATCACGTCGCGTGTCGTCATCGGGGAAGCCTACCCGCTCGGCATCACTGACGCCGCCGCACAGTTGCGGGAGCGAGGGATCGCTACAATCCGCCGGACTCAATCGAGGAGGATCCAGTGACCGAGCCCTCACGCTCCCAGTACGGCGTCACGCTCGCCCGCAACCTCGGGATGGCAGCCCGCGACGGCACCTGGCTCGCCACTGACGTCTGGCGGCCGGCGCAGGCGGGTGAGCCGCTACCTGGTCCGTTCCCGGCGGTCCTCGTCCGTACCCCCTACGACCGTCGCGGTTCCCGCTACGAGCGGCACGGCGAGTTCTGGGCCGAACGCGGCTACCTCTTCGTCATCCAGGACGTCCGAGGTCGCTTCGACTCGGAGGGCGAATTCGTGCTCCTCGCCGACGAGGGTCCGGACGGCTTCGACGCCGTCGAATGGGCTGCTGCACTGCCGTATTGCGATGGCAACGTCGGCACCTTCGGCACCTCGTACTCCGGCTGGACGCAGAGCGCGGCCGCCCTCGAGCGGCCGCCGCACCTCAAGGCGATGTGGGTCAACCAGGGCGGCTCGAACGGCAACGTCACCGCACTGCGACACAACGGGGCGCTGGAACTCCGTTGGCTCACCTGGGCAGTCAGCCACGGCGCCGTCTCGCCCGAGGCCAATCGCGATCCGGTGCTCGCCCGCGAGCTCCAGCTCAACACCGAGCACATGTACGAATGGCTCCAGCGCCTCCCCTGGCACGAGGGCAACTCGCCGCTCCCGAACCTGCCCGGCTACGAGCAGTGGGCCCGCGACCTGTACGAACACGGCGACGCTGACGACTACTGGCAGCAGCGTGGCCTGAATTTCGAGGCGCACCTCGATCAGAGTGCGGACGTCCCCACCGTGTACTCGAGCGGCTGGTACGACTCGTACACCCGCGCCACGACTGACCTCTACGTCGCAGCCGAGGAACGCTTTGCCGGGCAACAGCTGCTCATGGGTCCGTGGACTCACGGCGAAGTCCCGCTCGACCGCACCTACTCCGGTGAGGTCGACCTCGGTCCCGACGCTCCGATCCACACCGATACCGCCGACGGCGTGAAGAACGTCCACCTCGAATTCTTCGACCACCATCTTCGAGGCGTCAACAACGGCATCGACGCGTCACCAGTACGAATCTTTGTCATGGGCGGGGGCAGCGGCACACCAGATGCCACCGGTCGCCTCGACCACGGCGGATCCTGGCGAAACGAGCAGGAATGGCCGCTCGCGCGCGCCGTACCGACGCCGTTCTACCTCCATCCAGGTGGTGGTCTCGTTGAAGGCGAGGCACCCTCGGCCGACGGCGGGGCGTCGACGTTCCGCTACGACCCGGCGAACCCGCTCCCGACGATCTCGGCGAACACATCGTCGCTGAACGAGATCGCTCCGCAGCCGGAGCGCACCACGCTCGCCACGCCGATCGTCCTCATGCGCGTGATGGTGATCCAGGGCGGAGCCGACCAACGGACGCGGCCCGACCTGCACGGTTGCGAGGCTCCCTACGGCCCGTTGGAGGACCGTCCCGACGTGCTCTCGTTCAGCAGTCAGCCGCTCGCCGACGACATGGAGGTGACGGGGCCGATCGAGGCGACGATCTACCTCGAATCAGACGTGCCGGACACCGATCTGTTCGTCATGGTGCAGGACGTGTATCCCCCGAGCGGGGAGTGGCCGGATGGCTATCGGCTGAACGCCGCCGACGGACTCATGCGCGTGCGCTACCGGGGCGGCATGACGTCGCCGGAGCTGATGACGCCGGGTGAGCCAGTCGAAGTGACGTTCCAGCTCTATCCGACGAGCAATCGCTTTGTCGCGGGCCACCGGATCCAGGTCCTCGTCAGCTCCTCGTCGTTCCCGCGGTTCGATCCGAACCCGAACACCGGCGAGCCGATCGGGCGGCACACGCACACGCAGATCGCCAATAACCGGATCTTCCACGCGGGCGAACGCGCGTCACGCGTCGTGCTGCCGCTGGTGCCGGCCGGGAGCTAGTTGAGGATAAAGGCCACCAGGAGGGTGCCCAGCGCAATCGCCGGCCCGTACGCCAACGTGCCGGAACGTCCGTAGCGGGCAAAGGCGATGAGCGAGAGCACACCGCCGAGCAGGGCGATTGCGATCAGGAGTGACCCGACGCCCTCGAAGCCGGCAAGTGCGCCGGCCGGAGCCGCGAACTTCACGTCGCCCATCCCGATCGAGCCTGGTTTCCAGAATGCGAAGACGAAGAACGGGATCACGGCGATCACAGCGGCCGCCACGGTCGCTCCGCTCGGATCCGCAGCGAGCGCGAAGACCAGTGCGGGGGCGACAAACGCGTTGCGGAGTCGACGCGTGCGGAGGTCTTCGGCGGCAGCGACGAGCATGATCGCCATCGCCACCCACGCTGCCACCTCTGCACCGCCTTCAAGCGGTGCACCCAGGGCTGCCGCGAAGCCGAGCGACGCAGTCGTGGTCATCAGCGTCACGGGGATACGGCGCTGCCGTCCTTCGGTAACGGCGTCAGTCGTCGGGCTCGCGGCGCTCACGCTGCCGCCTCGACGGCCAAGTCGAGTACCAGCTCGTCGCCGATCTTGATCTCGGCAGTCGCGATCACTCCGGCCGGGAGTTCATACGCCGAGTGGGCACCTCGAGCGGCGCTGAAGCGCCATGGTCTGAGGTCGGAGACCAGCTTCACAACGCGCTCCTCGCGATCGACGTAGATCACGTCGATCGCGAAGCGCATGAAGAGCATGTGGAGTGACGAGGCCGGTTCGAACCGCATGCCGCCACCGCGGGTCAGGGACTTGCGGCCAAGCAGGCCGCGCATCCGGACCCACGAGGAATCAGCGCGCTCGACATCGGTCCCCAGCACCACAGCGCTGCCTGCCACTCGGAGCCGGTAGCGCTCACTCATCGGGCTAGTCGAAGGTCTCGATCATCTGGATCGCGGCAGGTCCGAGCAGAATCACGAAGATCGAGGGGAAAATGAACATGATCAGCGGGAATAGCATCTTGATCGGTGCCTTCATCGCTGCTTCCTCGGCACGCTGGCGGCGACGCTGACGGACCTGGTCGGCCTGTGCGCGCAGCACCGGCCCGAGTTCCATGCCGGACTGGTCCGCCTGATTCAGCGAGTTCACGAACGCCAGGACTGCGGGAACGCCGGTCCGCGTGCCGAGCGAACGCAGCGCGTCGCGGCGCTGGCGGCCGAGCGCGATCTCAGACAGCGTGCGGCGGACCTCAATGGCGAGCGGGCCTTCGCCGCGTTCCGACACGCGAGAGAGCGCCGCCTCGAGCGCAAGGCCAGCCTCGATCGAAACGGTCAGCAGGTCGACGAGGTCAGGTAGTTCGGCGGTAATGTCCGCACGTCGGCGCGAGGCGCGTCCGCTAACGAGGATCGTCGGACCGGCCAGACCCAGTGCGCCACCGGCGATCACGATGCCGAACTCCTGCGCCGTGAATCCGTCGGTGCTGACGTAGAGTGCCGCCAGGATCGCGGCGATCACACTGAGCATCGCCGACATGCCGATGAACGTTGCGCCGGTCATCTGGTCGCCGAGGCCGGCCGCGGACACCATCCGATCGGCGGGTTTGGTCAGACTCGGCGGCGCTTGAATGATCCGCTCGAAGAAGGTCTTCGTGCGCAGACTCTCCCGACGGCGCTTCGGCGTCGGCTGAGCGACTACCTCTTCACGCTGCCCAATGATCTCCTGTTGCCAGGCAGGGCGGGTGACGCTCGCGGTCCGCGCGCCCGCGAAGGCGCGCGTCGCGAGGAACGCGGCAACGGCGAATGACAGCGGGAGGATGAGAGCGACCATGGTTAGACCTTCACGTCCGCGATCTTGCGGATGACGAGCATCCCGAAGATTTCGGAGACGCCAGCACCGACCAGCGCTGCGATCCCCATCGGATGCTCAAACATCGGGCCCATGTAGGCCGGGTTCATCATGTAGACGAGGCCGCCGACGGCGACTGGTAGCAGACCCAAGACCCACCCGGACAGGCGAGCTTGGCCGGTGAGCGCGTTCACTTCGCCACGGATGCGAATCCGCTCGCGGATCGTGTGTGCGATGTTCGTGAGCACCTCGGCCAGGTTCCCGCCGACCTTGCGCTGGATCAGCACGGCGTCGACAACGAGGTCGAAGTCGTCGTCCGCGATTCGCTCCCGGAGGCCCTCGAAGGCCGCCTCGACGCTGACGCCGAGCTCCAGCTCGCGGAGGGCACGGAGCAGCTCACCGCGGAAGGGGTCGCCCAGTTCCTGGGCGGCCGAGTCGAGCGTCTGGATGAACGTTTGTCCGGCCCGAAGCCCGCCGGCGAGCGTCTGCAACAGGTCCGGGAGCTGGTCGTTGATCTTCGAACGGCGCTGACGTTGCATCTGCGAACGGAAGATCGTCGGCAGCATGAAGCCGAGCCCGAGGCCTCCGACCGCGCCGATCCAACCGAAGAACGACCACGCCACGGCGGCCGTTCCGATGCCGCACAGCGTCGCGACGCCGATCGCCTTGTAGTTCGCGTTACGACGCTGAGACTTCAGCGCGCTGATGCGCTTCTTGCCCATCTCGCCGACCGCATTCCGTCGAGTGTTTTTCGCCTGCCGAGCGTCGACGTCGGCCGCGGAGTTCATCACGGCATCCATCCGGCGGCGGCTACCCGCGGACTGACCGCCACGACCGGCCAGGCCCTGGATCAGCAGGAACGCGGCGGCTGCGGCGGCGGCGGCGAGAAGAATCGGCATCATCGTGGACTCCTACCAGCCGGTGCCGGTGGGCGCGTATTCGTCGGACAGCGGGACCCGGAAGCCCTGGACCTCCAGGCGGTCCGCGCAGGCTGGGCGGATGCCCTGGAAGACCAGCTCGTCGTCCTGGTGGTCGTAGAGGAAGAGGTCCTGCATCGTGACCGTCTGGTCCTCCATGCCCACCACTTCACTGATCGCCGTCACGCGACGCGTGCCGTCCCGCATTCGCGAGACCTGGACGATCATGTCGAGTGCGGACGCGACCTGTTCTCGGATCGCGCGGATCGGCAGTTCGAAACCGGCCATCAAGACCATGTTTTCGATACGGCGGACCGCGTCACGCGGGGTATTGGCGTGGACGGTCGACATGCTGCCCTCGTGACCGGTGTTCATCGCCTGGAGCATGTCGAAGGCTTCACCACCTCGGACCTCACCGACGATGATGCGGTCCGGCCGCATACGCAGGGAGTTCTTGAGGAGTTGGGCCTGCGTAATCGGATTCACCGCGGCACCCGGGCGTGCCTCGAGCGAGACGACGTGTGGCTGGCGTAGCGAAAGCTCGGCGGGGTCCTCGATGGTCAGGATGCGGTGCTGAGCCGGGATCCAGGTCGAAAGGACGTTCAGCATCGTCGTCTTCCCGGAACCGGTACCGCCGCTGACAATCATGTTCAGTCCGGCATCGACGCCGGCGTTCATCAGGTCTGCTGATTGCTGCGTCAGCGATCCCATGCGGATCAGGTCCTCGGCAGTCAGGCGGTCGGCGACGAATTTTCGAATGGTGAGCAGCGGGCCAATGGTCGAGGCCGGCGGGATCACTGCGTTCACACGAGAGCCGTCGGGCAGACGCGCGTCGACCATCGGACTCGACTCGTCGATCGTCCGTCCGGCCGGAGCGAGGATGCGCTCAATCACGTGCACGACGTGTGCGTCATCGCGGAACTGCACGCCGGTGAGCGTCAGCCGCCCGGCGCGCTCGATGTAGACCGAGCTCGGGCCGTTCACCATGACTTCTGCGATCGATGGATCGCGGAGCAGTGGCTCCAACGGTCCGAGTCCCAGGATGTCGTCGACCAGCTGTTCGAGGAGTCGCTCTCGGAATCCGCCCAATCCGGCGGAGACCTCGCGGTTGACGAGCTCGGCGGCAGCTTCCTCGACGAAGGAGCGCGCCTCGGCGTCCGGCATCCCGGTCAGGGCGGCCTGGTCGATCTCATCGATCAGTTTCCGATGGAGATCGCGCCGTAACTCGGCGGTCGTCGGCGGGGCGCCGGGAGCCGAGGGGGCGTCCAGCTCCGCTTCCGCGGGCTCGGCCGGCGTGCTCGAGGGAGATGCCATCCGGGCACGGTTTGGACCGCGTGGCGCTACGCGTCGCATCGGCGTGGGTGCGGTCGGGGGGACCTGCGGTTCCGGAGACTCGTCTGCCGGGGCGGCCACAGTTCCCGGTGCCACTTCGTCGGTGACCGGCAGCGCGATCGGTTCGGCCTCGGGGGCCTCGACCTCTTCCGGGCGTGCCTCGTCACCGCCGGGCGCGGGCGTGCCGTCGCCATTGGATGACGGACGCTGCAAGTTGGGACGTTGAATCAGCGGCATGACATCGCTTCCGATCGGTATTCAGCGCGGCTTAGAAGACTCCCAGGACGCGACGTCGCGCCGGCTGATCGGTCTTCTTCACCCGGCCGAAGAAGTGCGCCATGTCCGTGACCTGGCGTGCGAATGGGCTCCGCTGGTTCGACTCCACCACGGACACGCCGAGGTCAGTCGTTTTGAAGACGTCACGGTCGTGAGGGAGTGACCAGGCGACATCGATCCCGATCGCCTCACGCATCTCGTCGTCGGAGGCGCCGCGGAACGGCACCGGGCTGTTGCGGACCAGGCGCAGCCGTTCGTCGTCGATGCCCCAGGCGCGCAATGTCTGGACGACATGCCGGACAGCCCGCAGCGACGCGATGTCGCCGCTGGTCATCATCAGCGTCGCCGATGCCAGCTCAATCGCTGCCGCGCTGATCTCGGTGAACGAGGGCGGCGTGTCGATCACGACGAACTCATGCGTGCTCGCGAGGTCGGTGATGATGTCGGCGACCTCTTGCGGTCCGAATTCCAGCTCGGTGTCGGGCTCGAGCGGCGCAGCGAGGACCTTGAGTCCCGCGCGGTGGTTCGACAGGTAGCGGCCCACCGGCTCGCTGTGGCCGCCAGACCGCATCTGCAGCCAGTTCTGAATCGTCGCCGCCGGCATCACGCCGAGTGCGATCGCGGCGGAGCCGAACAGCAGATCGAGATCGACGAGCGCAACCGCGGTGCCGGTCTCGTTCGCCAGCGCGACCGCGAGGTTCGAGGCGACGGCGGTTTTGCCGACGCCCCCACGCGGCCCCACGACGCAGAGCACGGTTCCGGTCGGCGCGGCGACGACTTCGTCTTCGTCGTCCGAGCGGTGCACCGCGTCCAGCGCGCGGCGCGCCGCGTCCCGCATCTCATCGTCGCGCAGCGGTAGCGTCGCGAAGTCGTGTGCGCCGGCGTTCATCACGCGGCGGATCGTGTCCAGGTCACCGAGGCTCGAGAGCACCGCGATGCCGGCTTCCGGCGCCGCCTGCGCGATCGAGCGGACCGTGTTGACGGCTGGGCCGAGCGGCTCCTCCACGTGCAGGAGGACGACGTCTGGCGTCGTCTCCGAGGCGAGGCGGACGGCCTCGATCCCGGGCCAGGCCTCGCCGGCGAGCGTGAACGAACCCGTAGCCAGGGTGCGCTTCATTGTCTCGAGGACCTCAGGGTCACTCGAAACGAGCAGCGCTTTGATCGGACTGTCGCCCTGCATGATCTCGCGCCCGCCTTCTAGCCGCGTACCACGGACTCGAGGTCCACCGGCGCAGCGAATGGTTCAGAATCATCATCGGGATGTCGGAGGAAGACGCGCAGTTCGCCGAACGACTCGGCCAGCGCGATGCGCTGTGCGTCATCAAGCGATACCGCAACGGTCACGGTGGCGTTCACGGAGTTCGGCCCGGCGTTGGCGGTCGGGCTTTCTTCGTCTTCGGCGAGCTGATCGCCCAGCACCAGCTGCGAGAGGGCGAGCACTTCGACGTTCTCAGCCACGATCGAGGTGCCCGCTTCGCCGCGGAGCTCCTCGTTGAAGATGGCGATGATGTCGATGTGGTCACCCGGGGAAACGAGACCACCAGCGGCAGCCGCGTTCGAGATGGCGACCGAGACGGCGCGTCGTCCTTCGGGGACGAGCTGCGCCAGTCCGCCGCCGAACACATCCTCGGACACGTCGTGGGGGAGCAACTGCTCGCCTGCGGCGACGAAGCCGGCAGCGAACAATTCCACCACATCGTCGACCGTGCGGAATGCGCGCGGATGGGCAGCGGTGGTCGGGATGTCGATCAGCTCGACATCTTCTTCGCTGAGCCGGGTCCGTGCGTCGATGTTGCGGGCGGCGACCAGGACCGGAACGGTCGAGACCGCCTCGGTGTCGGCAGCGCCGGCTTCACCGTCGCCGAGATAGATGAACGTCGCGACGCCCACCACCACGGCGAGCACGGCGCCCAGCAACGACGGCCGAGTCATCGGCAGTTGAATCAGTTTCTTGATGGCGGGCATGGGTCACTCCAGCTGCATCGTCGCGTCACCAGTCAGGGTGACCACGTTCCCCCAGAGCGCGGCGATCAGCGGCGAGAGCAGTGTCACGTCGCGGTCCACCTGCACCTGCACCGGCGTTCCCGATGCACCCAGGACGTTCGTGGTCGTACACGTGGTCTCCGCATCAGTGCAGAGCCAGCCGTTCATTGACGTCTCGATGCGAGTCGTCACGACTGTTTCTGACTGCCGCGCAGCCCCGGCACGAGCCCCTTCTCGAGCACTGTTCGTCACAACCAGCCACGCGTGGAACACACGTCCCGCGTCGACCATCGCGACCAACATGAAGACGACGACCGGTAACACGATCGCCGTCTCGACCATCGTCTGGCCGCGTTCGCTCCGGAGAAGTCTTCGCATCTCAACCATCCACACCCGATTGCCCCGTGAGGGGTGGTCGGCTACGTGATATTCACGGTGTTTACGAGGTCCGAGACGCGCCCTCCGAATGCCTGGAACGCCGTGATGGCGACCAGGGCGACTGCAACGAGAACGAAGCCGTACTCGACCATCGTCTGGCCTTGTTCACGCTCCCATCGGGGGAAACGAGCATCGGCCGTTCGGTCATCCATCAAGCGACGGGTCATGGTGAGAGCCCCCGGCCGTGGTGCGGAAGACGAACCGCCGCAGGCAGTGCCCACGGCGGTTCGCTACCGGTCAAATCCGAGCGATCAACCTAGAAGGTGATCGTGTTGACGAACGTCGAAACTCGTGCGCCAAGGGCGTTGTAGGCGACCAGCGCCACCAGTGCGACGGCGACGAGCACGAGCCCGTACTCAACCATCGTCTGGCCGTCTTCCTGGGCGACCTCGAACTCGGCCTGCTTGCGCAGGAGGAAACCGTTCAGCTTGTCGATCATCGTTCTCAAACCTCCACCAATAAAACGTTGAGCAGGTTGCTCAATTTCATGCTGTTGCGCCGGGCAATCCGGCAGGGAATCTGTTCCTGTACTTCTCGGTACTCCCTCCCGGCCCAGTTGCCCGCAGCGACTTGGGGTGAACCCGAAGCCTCAGCTGGAACCTCGCGCTCCGACGTCAGCATCCGTCTGGCCGGGCGAGAGTCTTGATCTCGCACTGCCAATCGACAGCTCAGAGCCGGCGACAGGGGAATCATCGGTCGGGGGGGTGAAGACCTTTAGGGGGTTCGTCGAGCATCTATACGGAGGGTCCCTGTCAGGGGCCGTCCTGGCCGTCTGCAGGGTTCGCAGTCGGCGAGATGCGGTCGTTCGCTATTCGGGGGAACCCGTGGCGGGACTGCGGTCAGACAACCCATCGAGGGCGCGGCACACCGACCGCGCGAAAGGTCAGCCCCATGCAAATCGGCAAACGAGGCGCCGCAATGGTGCGCAGTCTGGTTCAGCGTCTGATCGCCGACGAACGCGGCATCGCCGTGGTCCTGATCACCGGCGGCATGGTGGCGACACTCGGGATCGTGGGCCTGACTCTCGATGGCGGTCGGTACTACGAGACTCGGCGCCAGCTGCAAAATGCCGTGGACGCGGCCGCGCATGCCGGTGCACAGGAGCTACCCGACACGACGGCGGCCGAGGCCACGGCGCAGCAATACTGGGATCTCAACAAACCAAGCGTGGCGGACGGCTCCTCGATCACCGTCACGTTCCCGGACCAGGGCAGCGGTTGGGCGGACGCCCGCATCCAGATCGACGTCGACGCCACCGTCGACTTCTCGATCCTCAGCCTGATGGGCAAGCCGAACGGTTCGGTGGGCGCCTTCGCCGAAGCCGGCGCCCAGGTGAAGGACATCGTCATGGTCCTGGACCGCTCAGGATCGATGTGCCTCGGGTCTCACGATCACTGGGATTGCCATGAGAGCGATCGGCTGCCGTCACCGGACGGTGATGTCACGCCGGCGTTCAGTTGGGAGCCGCTCCGCTCGACCCAGGAAGCCGCGGTCAACTTCAGCATGTTCTTCACGCCGATCTATGACCGCTTCGGACTCGTCAGCTACTCCACGACGGGCCGGCTTGATGAGGCGCTGACGGTCGACTTCAACGATTCGGATGACACCTCCTTCGCCGATGACACGATCAATGGCTGTGTTGATTGTTCCGAGTTCGCGGATGAAGTGCTGGAACTGGAGCCTGATTACGCCACTAATATTGGTCACGGCATCAATCTCGCGACAAACGAGCTGCTCTACGGGAGCGGCCGCGCGAACGCGGCGAAGATCATGGTCTTGATGACCGATGGCATCGCCAACCGCTGCAATAGCTGGGGCAGCAGCTGCGGGACGTCCAGTGCGGAAACCTACGCCTACAACGAGGCGGTCGCCGCGGCGAACAACGGGATCGCGATCTACACGATCGGTCTGGGCCCGAGCGTGAACGACTCGCTTCTCACGGACATCGCGAGCGTCGGCGGGGGCATCTACCTGAATGCACCGACCGCTGATGACCTTGAGTCCACGTTCGAGCAGATCGCGGACGCGATCCGGATCAGGATTCTCCAGTAGGGAAGATCTCCAGGCCCCATCTCCTGTGCCATTCCCCCGAAGGTGCCGACGCTTAAGCGTGTGACGCCAGGAATGTCGCACTGGGAGGTTGGGGCCTGTGGGTCTCATCGAACGATTTCGCCGTAACGCGCCGGAAGAGCGGGATCTCGACGATCCCGGGAACATCCGTCGCGCCCTCTGGCTCGAACAGTTTGACGTTCACTTTCAGCCGATCGTGGACGTTGAGTCTGGATCGCTCGCCGGTGTCGAGGCACTGGTGCGCTGGGAGCACCCCGACGTCGGCGTGATTCCGGCCCACCGATTCGTGCCGATCGCGGAGCGCGCCGGCCTGCTGCTGCCGCTGGACGTGGACACGCTGCGTACCGCGTCGGAATTCCGTCGCGACCTCAGCGTGGATGCCGATCAGCTCCGGGTCACGCTCAACCTCGCCGCCAGCGAGTTAATGCGACCGGAGCTCGTCGACACGCTCGAGAAGATCCTCGATCAGACCGGTCTACCGACCGATCATCTCGAGGTCGAACTGGCCGAGGAGGCGCTACAAGCTGACCCTGACGTCATCGCCGCCACGGTTCGCCGGATTCACCAGGCGGGCATTTCGATCTCGATCGATGACTTTGGTTCGAACGAGGACCTACTCAAGCTGCTGCAGAAGCTGCCGGTCGACCGCGTCAAGATCGACCTGTCCTCCGTGCCGGTTCAGCTCAGCGCAGACCCGACCGACGAAGAGATCGCTGAGCTGGCGCGCGCCCGTGAGACGGCGGAAGCCGCGATCGAGCGTGCGGTCGTCTCCGCTCAGTCCTGGGGTGTGGGCGTCGGCGCCAAGCGGGTCGAGTCCATCGAGCACCTCCAGCTGCTGCGTGCGATGGATATCACGCGCGCTCAAGGGTTCGTCCTCGGCCGGCCCGTATCGCAGGCAGAGTTTGGTCAGCACGACGCAGACGCCCTAGAAGAGACCGCCTAGGCCCCGTGGCCTGTCGTATGGAGTGGAGCGGCGCGGATGCCCTCAGTTAGTCGAAGACTGCTGCAGCTCGCGGTTGGCTGCGCAGTAATCGTGATCCTGTTGGTCATGGTGCCGAGGAGTTCCTCGGCGCAGACGGCGCCGTCGCTCAGCGTTGGGGCGATCACGCACAGCGCTGATGGCACGACCGTTGCCACTCTGAGCGCCTCCTCCGAGGAGCTGGCGACGCTCGCCGTGTTCGTGGACGGTGAACCGGTCCCGTTCGAGGTTGGCGACAGCGCAGGTGAGTCTGCGGCACATGTTGTGTTCGCCATCGAGAACAGTGTGAGCATGACGGCAGCCCAGCTCGCCGAGCTCCAGAGCTCGCTCGCCGCGTTCGTCGCAGAACTGAACATCAGCGACGAAGTGGGCCTGGTGACGTTCGGTGGCGGCGCCTCTGTGGCGCTCCCCCTGACCACTGACCGCGTGGCATTCGAGGCTGCCGCCGGCGCGATCACGTCGGGCGGCGGCAGCGCACTCTACTCGGGCGTCGGCTCCGCAGCCGAGGTTCTTGCTCAGGCGAGCGGGCCGTCATTGCTCGTCCTCGTGACTTACGGCTGGGACTGGGGCGGCCTCTCGACCCACACCCGAGATGCCAGCCTCACCGCGGTCAGTGATGCTGGCGCCGCGGTATACGTGCAGTCGATGGTCTTCGATGGCAGCGTCGACGCCGCCTACCTCGCCCCGCTGGCCAGCGATGGCTTGATCCACAACGCGACTGAGGTCGCGGCGTTGCCGAGTGCGATGTCGCTCCTCGGCAGCGTTGCGCCGACACGAACGCTCACGTTCTCCGCTCCGCCGCTGCTGCAGGGCACGCACGAGCTGCGGGTCACGAGCGAAACAGGCGCTGAGCGAGTCTCCACCTTCGAGGTGACCAACGACGGTCTGCTCACGGTGGCGATCGAGACGGCGGCTGACGCCACCTCGCCGATCGCGGTCGAGGTCACGACCGCCACCGCGCCCGGCTTGTTCGAGGTCACAGCGACGCTCGCCGGCACCACGCTCGAGTTGGCTGCCGATGGTCGCGCGACGATCGACCCGTGGGCGTTCAGTGCCGGGAGCGCGGGTCTCGAGGTCACCGCCACGCTGAAGGGTGTGGTCGCCGCGACCACGAGCCGGTCGATCACGGTCCCCGAGTTGGCCCCATTGCTTACGGTGGATCAGAGCGAAACACAGACGCTGACGGCGGTGTTGCAGTCGCAGCCCGGCGCCGCCAACAGTCTTGTGGCGGTAGTTGACGGCAGTGTGATCGCCGAAAGCACGTCGAGCAGCCTGCAGGTTGACCGACCACGCGACGGAACATTGACGTTCGAGGTGCGAGCGAACAACGGGACCGTTGTTGGGAGTGAGTCGGTATCAGCGACCGTGGTCGTCGACGCCCCTGCCGACGGTGGCCAGAGCGCTGGCGTGGGAGCTGAGTCGAACGACCCCCCGATCTGGACGTCGCCGACGATGCTCGCGATTCCTCTGGCGATGATCGTGCTCGCGGTGTTGATCCGGCGCCGACAGACGCCGTCGCGCCCCAGCGTGGTCGACCGCGTCGCGGAACTATCGGAGCCGATCGAAGAAGAACCCGGGGTGGAGGCGCCGGTCACCGCAGACCTCGCGACTCCGGTCGAGCGTCCGATCGAGATCCCGGTCGCGCCAGAGCCGCTCGAGCCGCCTGAGGCCGACGAGCCCGAGGTGTCTGTCGTGTTCGACGAGGCCGAGGTAGCTGACGTCGCGGACGAACCGGACGTGGCCGACGAGCACCCCGAGGCCGAGCCGATTCCGCTGCAACGACGAGAAGACGATCGCCGCTCGAAGCCGCGTTTTGGCCGCTTCGACCGTCGCAAGACCGAACCCCCGACCCCGATTCGCTTGCCGGAGTGGACCGTCGTGGTGCGCGCCCCGGACGGCGAAAACCAACGAGTCGACGTCGCCTATGAGCCGGTGTCGATCGGAGCCTCGAAGCTCTGCACGATCACGCTCGATGGCGACGCGGTGCGGTTTGTGCACCTGGTCATCGCACGTGAAGGTCACGAGCTGAAGGCGCACCAGTTTGGCCCCGTCACCATCAACGGGAAGGCTCGCGACGTCGAGGACGAAGCGGTTCTGACCGAGGCAGTAATGGAGATCGGTGACGTATCGGTTTGGCTTGAACGTGCCGTCGCCGATCAGACCGTAGTGGGCACCGCCTAGCCGGTCACCGGTCGGTCAGAAGAACCACAACAGGCCGGCGCATCGCGCCGGCCTGTTGTGAGTCGGTCCCTGAAGGCGCTAGTCGCCTCCACCGCCGGCGGGAGCCGCGGCCGGAGCCGAGGATCCGCGCTCAACCCGCAGATCGGGCAGCCACGTGAGCCAGCTCGGCAGGTACCAGTTGCGGTCGCCGAGCAACGCCATCGTTGCCGGCACGAGAATCGTCCGGACGACTGTCGCGTCAAGGAAAATCGCTGCGGACAAACCGAATCCCATTTGCTGGAACGACACGAGCCGGCCAGCCGCGAACCCACCAAACACGGCGATCATGATTGCCGCCGCGCCGGTGATGATGTTCGCCGTCGACCGCAGCCCGAACGCGACCGATTCGCCGTTCTCTTGAGTCTGGTCGTACCGCTCCCTGATCCGGCTGAGCAAGAAGACGTGGTAGTCCATCGACAGACCGAACAGGATCGTGAAGAGGAACAGCGGGATCCAGGCTTCGACCGTCTCGACCGTTTCAAAGCCGAGCAGATCGGCACCGACGCCCTCCTGGAAGACCAGTACCAACAGGCCGTAAGCGGCGCCGACCGAGAGCAGATTCATGATGATCGCCTTGATCGGGACGACGATCGAGCGGAACACCAGCAGCAGCAAGACGAAGCTGAAGCCGAGGACGAACGCGAACACGATCGGCGTGTAGGTATCGACCATGCTGAAGAAGTCAGCGTTGCCGCCCGGCAATCCACCGACCAGGACATCAGCATTCACGCCGGCAAATGCGGCCGGAATCAGCTCGCCCCGCAGGCGTTCGATCGCTGCGCGCTCCTCCGGCGTCGCCGATTCCACGTTCAACGCCACCTGGATCAGCACTGTCGTCGTCGAGTCGAGCCCGGCATTGACCGGCTCGCCGAAGATCGGGTCTGCGTCGAGCGCTGCGACGAGCGAGTCAATGGCGCCCTGAACTTCAGCCGCCCCCGTATCGGCCGCGTCGATCACAATCTCAGCCGGCGATGCCTGACCAACGCTGAAGTCGGCGGCGAGCGCCTCGAAGCCCTCGCGCGGCTCCGAACCGATCGGGAGCGTCGAGGCGCCAGCGAATCCGAGGCTGATACTCCAATAGGAGAGGCTGAGCAGGACCAGTAGCCCCGCAGCGCTCCCGGCAGCGAAGAGCGGATAGCGCATGACCACGCGGGCGATCGTCGCCCAGAACCCGCCGCTTTCGTCGGCGCGACCGTTCGCGAAGAGCTGGCCCACGAAGCCTGAGCGCTGCTCCAGGCGCTGTTGATTGCCGATCCCAGTCACGATCAGTGTGACCAGCAGCGTCGCCAACGCTGCCACCGCGAGACCGTCAAGCCCCGCGCCCAGAAGCACGAACGCCGGGATGCCCATCACGACTGCGATCGCCGCGACCAGGCGCGGCCGCACCCGAGCGAAGTTCACGCGGTCACCGAGGATTGCCAGCAGGGCCGGCTGGAGGGTCAGCCCGGCGATCACCGACAACGCTGCGACGAGCACCGCGCCCGTCGCCAGACTTCGGAAGATCGCCTGCGGAACGATGAACATCCCGAAAAGGGCGATGATGACCGTGATGCCTGAGAACAGGACGGCCCGACTGGCCGTGTCTCCGGCGATCCCAATCGCGTCGAATTTCTCGCGTCCCTGTGCCCGTTCCTCGCGGTACCGCTCGACGATGAAGAGCGAGTAGTCGATACCGACGGCCAGGCCGATGGACAGGATGAAGTTGGGGATGAAGAACGACAGTGGCCACTGCTCGCCGATCACGGCGGCGAGCCCAATCGCGATCACGATCGCGATAAACGCCACGATGATCGGCACGAAGCCGGCTGCGACTGCGCCGAAGACGAGGATCAGAATCAGGAGCGCGACCGGCAGGACGCGCGACTCAGCCTGCAGGTCCTCCTCGGCGAACTCCTGGAAGACGACACTCAGCGATCCGAAGCCGAACATGCCGACGGTGACGTCGTCGTGAGCCGCGTTTAGTTCACGAACTCGCTCGACGAACGGCTCGGACGAGTCGGTCGAGTCCGCGATCGTTCCGACGAGGGTGACCGGGATCAGCGTGGTCCGACCGTCCTCCGACACCAGCGAGGGCGCCCCGGTCTCGAAGAAGCTGGTCGCGGATTTGACGACGTCGCTCCCGAGCGCGCGGATCTCGCCGAGCACCTCAGTCACCGTCGACTCGAACGCGGCATCATCCACGGTCGCCGTCTCGAACTGGACGATCACCAACTCCTCGATCGGTTGGGGATCGCGGAGTCCGCGATCCTCGAGGAGGTTCGAAGCCTGCTGTGATTCGGGGTTGTTCGTTTGCCGCTGATCGTTGTTCACGACGTCGCTGATCCCTGCTGACAGGAATCCGCCCACCAGGAACAGCACGACCCAGACGCCGAGCACGATCCAGCGCCGTCGAGCGCTCCACATCGCCAATCGTCCGGTGAGTCCTAATCCGTCCATGTCTTCGCCTTCCCGGGCTTGCGCCCCTGGGTAACCGCCTCGAGCCCTAACGCTGGGCGGCGGGGCCAAAGCCCCGCACCATCCTGGTTGTCAACTGCCAGATCGCGTCTGCGTCCACGTCACCAGACATCTGCACCATCAACATCTGTGTCCCGAGCGTCATCGCTAACAGCAGCGAGCCCAGCGCCGCGGCGTCGACCGCGGGGTCGATCGAGCCTTCTGACTGCGCCCGGCGCACCACCGCGGCGATGTGCTCCCGGACGCCGTTCATCTCCTCGCGGAGCGGCTCGCCGATCGTCTCGGGGTGCCGCATCGCCGCAACCGTGGCCTCGACATTGATCCGTGCTGTATCGAGGGCGTCCGCGTCGAGGAGACCCGCCCAGACCTCACGCCCGCCTTGAATCAGTAAATCGAGAGCGCCGTCTCCGTCCTCGTACTCCTCGAACGCCCGCATGTTCTCGGCGCCGGTTGAGGCACAGACGATCGTGATCAGCGACTCCTTGCTGGGGAAGTAGCGATAGATCGCGCCGGCGGAGAGCCCCACCTCGTCGGCGATCTCCTGCATCGTCGCTCGTTCGAAGCCATGGCGGATGAACACGGCTCGCGCCGCGGCCAGGATTTCCGCCTTGCGCTCTTCGAGGTATGCGTCGGGGGACACGGGCACAGCGGCGGCACTCCTACTCGTGCTGAGAGTCACAAACATGAATAAACGTTCACTCACTGATCTGACAAGTCGGCCATTCGGACGACACGGTTGTCGTCTCTCGCTTCGGCAGAGGACGAAACTGGGCTGTGATTGATGACGGTCGACGACGCCCCATCCCCCGCTGTGCGGGTTCAGGGCGACGCTGCACGAGCTCTGCGTGTTAGCCGGCGACGGCCTCGGCGTCGGGGTCGAGGTACGGCAAGAGCGCGTCCAGGAGGTCGGTCTCGGATTCGAGGATTCGGCCCAGTCCGGAGAGTAGGCCCATCACCCGCGCGATCAGGATCACGTCGCCCGGCACATCGACCAGCGGATTCGAGCGCAGGACGGATCCCAGCCGCTCGTTGATGTCGGCGACCATTTCCTGGTCGGCGTAGGGCTTGCCCGACCGCAGCACGTCGCCGAGGAACGCCTCGCCGAGCGCCGAGTAGGTCTCGTCGTCGCGCTCGCGGGTACGGAAGCCCATGCCTTCCATCGTCCCGGTGATCGCCTCGGGCTGCTCGCTGACGATCGCGCTCGTCAGCACGATCAGCTGCTCGCGGAACTCGTCGGGCAGCGTCTTGGTCAGCCCGAAGTCGACGAGCCCGATCCTGGCCGGGTCACCTGTCTCCGGGCCAGGGACGACGAACAGGTTCCCCGGGTGCGGATCGGCATGGAACATCCCGCGTTCGAGGATCATCGTGTTGTAGAGGTCGATCAGCGAGCTGGCGACCTGAGGGGTGTGGACGCCCGCAGCCCGCTGCTGCTCGACGTCGCTGATCTTGATGCCGTCGATGTAGTCCATCGTCAGCACCCGCCGCGTTGAGCGATCCCAATAGATACCCGGCACGACGACGTCGTCCCGGTCGGCGAGCAGCGCTGCCAGCCGTTCGGCCGCTTGGCCCTCGTGGATGAAGTCGACTTCCTCCGGCGCGTTGCGCGCCATTTCGTCAACGATCGGCCGGAAATCGATCACCTGTTCCAGGCGCGCCCAGAGGTTGACCAGCATGCGGAGCGCCTGCAGGTCGTACTGCACGAGCCGGTCGACGCCCGGGTACTGCACTTTCACCGCGACGCGCGTGCCGTCGTGCAGTCGTGCCCGGTAGACCTGCGCCAGCGACGCCGCCGCGACCGGCCGCTCTTCGAACTCCGCGTAGAGGTCAGCGATCGACCCGCCGAGTTCACCCTCGATCACCGGTCGCATCTCAGACCACGGTCGGGGCGGGACCTGGTCGTGCACCAGCGAGAGCGTGCGGACGTACTCGTCCATCAGGATGTCCGCTCGGCTGCCGAGGAACTGACAGGTCTTGATGATCAGACCCTGCTGAGTGATGGCACGCCGCACGACGGCGCGTGCGGACGCCTGGTGAAAGCGATGTGTGGCCTCGGCCATCTGTTCGGTTCCACGGAATCGGCGCTTGATACGCAGCCAGCGCCACCGCAGCCAGATCCCGATCACGGTGCCGGCCAGCGGCAGCGTGCGACGCCAGCGGCCGATCGGCGGCCGCGGCGCCTCTTCCCACTCGGGGTCCCGCTCAGAGACGTCGGCAGCGGCCACGATCGCTCCTCGGCTCGGTCTGGTGACCTCGTCCCGACGATATCAGCGAAACCCGTCACGACCGTGAGCACGTTCGTTTTGAGGTGATCCGAGCGGAGGTACGATCAGGTCATGGCCGTCTTCAACCCGTTCGTTCCCTCCTTCAAAGCGAACCCGTATTTGCAGTATGGGCGCCTGCGAGACGAGGACCCGGTGCACCGCAGCATCGCGATGCAGTCCTGGATCCTGACCCGCTACGAGGACTGCCTCACGGTCTTGCGCGACCCATCGAGCTTCTCCTCGGACGGACGGAACGCGGGCGGCCAGCTCGGTGACGTGATCCGCCAGCAACGCGCCGAGTCGCCACTCGGCGAGGCGCAGACGCTGCTCTCGATCGACCCGCCGGCGCACACACGGATGCGCGCGATCGTGAACCGCGTCTTCACGCCGCGACGCGTCGAGGCGCTCCGCCCTCGTATCGAGGAGATCGCGCGCGAACTTCTCGCTGCCGCGCCGGCCGAGGGCGGCTTTGAGCTGATGGCCGGCCTTGCGCAGCCGCTGCCGGTGATCGTGATCGCCGAGTTGCTGGGCGTTCCGCCGTCGGACCGCGCTCAGTTCAAGGAGTGGTCGAACGCGCTGGCCGCGACGACCGACGTGATGAACTCCGAGGCGGTGCTTAACCAGGCGCGTGAGACGACGGCCGAGCTGATCGACTACTTCGGACGCTTCGTGTCGGAGCGCCGTGTCGCTCCTCAGGACGACCTGATCTCGGCACTCGTCGCTGCCGAGGAGGCGGAGCAGCTCACGCACGACGAAATCCTCGCGTTCGCGATCCTGCTGCTGGTAGCCGGCAACGAGACGACGACCAATCTGATTGGCAATGGAACGCAGTCACTCCTCGACCGCCCCGAGGTCGCCGATCGGCTGCGCGCGGCACCGGCGGGCGTCCCGACCGCGATCGAAGAGATGCTGAGGTTCGACTCGCCCGTCCAGGCGGTCGTCCGAATCTCCCTCGGGGACGTGGTCATCGGCGAGAAGACGATCGAGCAGGGCGACGTGTTGATGATGATGCTGGGCGCCGCCAACCACGATCCGGAGCAGTTCGCCGAGCCGGGCGAGTTCGACCCGGCCCGCGATCCGAACCGGCACCTATCGTTCGGGATGGGGCCGCACTTCTGCCTCGGTGCGCCGCTCGCGCGACTGGAGGCCGAGGTGACGTTCAACGCGCTGCTGTCGCGCTACGCCTCGATCGGCCGCGGCGAAGGGGATCCTGAGCGCGGAGGCACGCTGCTACTCCGGGGGCTGACCAAGCTGCCGCTCGCCGTCGCCTAACGGGCGCGCGGACCGCGCTAGGGCCGGTCGAGCCGCCACCGTGATCGCGAGTCGTCGTCGGGCATCGACCGGAACATCGCCTGCATCTCCTCGACCGCGCTCGCGCCGGCGATCACCGTCACGCGGTCACCGGCGATCAGCCGCGTGTGACCGCGCGGAATGATGGTCGCGCCGTCGTGCCGAACGGTGACCATGATGGCGTTCGTCGGGAGCTCGAGCTCGCTGATCCGGTGACCGTTCAGCACGCTGCCGCGCTCCACGCGCAGTTCGAGGTAGCGCACGTCGTCGCTGAGCACGCGCCGTAGCCGCCCACGTCGGACCGAGGCGTCGCGTGATTCGATCGCCGTTGCGTAAGCGTTGGTGATGTCGCTACGGCGGAGGACGCCGCACGGAATGCCCGGCTGATCACGCAGCGTGACCGGCATCGCGTGCATCGCACGACCGGCGAAGACTCCGAGTGCCTCATGCAGCGATTGGTCGGGAAAGATCGTTTGGACGTCGACCGTGCAGACGTCGCGGGCGGTCAGCTCCTCCTCGCCTTCGCTGAGCGCCCGCGTGACATCCGTGTCGGTGATGACGCCGCTCAGTTCGCCATCCTCGTCCACCACGAGCGCGATCGTCTCGCGGTCGTCGGCCAGCTCCATCGCCACCTCGCTTACTGGCGCGGTGGGCTCGACGCGGAGCCCAACCGGGCTCATCGCGTCGGAGACCCGTAGTGACTGCATCACGTTGTCGGGGAGCTGCTCCTCCTCGATCACGACGCCACGCCTCGAGAGGCGGTAGGTGTAGATCGTGTCGCTGCTGAGGAGCTGCGAGACGAGCGTGGCGGTGACGACCGCCGTCATCACCGGCAGGATGATCTCGTAGTCGCGTGTCAGCTCGAAGATGATCAGCACCGCGGTGATCGGCGAGCGGGCGGTGCCCGCGGTCAGTGCGGCCATCCCGACGGTCGCGTAGGCCCCTGACGACGCCGTCTGGTTGGGCAGCGCCTCGTGGACGATGCCGCCGAAGGCGGCGCCGAGCATCGCGCCGATGAACAGCGACGGGCCGAACACACCGCCGCTGCCACCGCTCCCGATCGTCAGCGAGGTCGCCACGAGCTTGAGCATCAGCACCAGCAGGAGCGCCCGGATCGCACCCTCCCCGGACAACGCTTCGCCCAGGGAGTCTTCGCCCAGCCCGAGGACGTCACGGTCGATCAGCCCGAGCACGCCGACCAGGACGCCGCCGACCGCGGGTAGCACCAAGGGGTGGATCGGTGCGCCGTTGAAGCGATCCTCCGTCCAGTACAGGGACCGCATGAACGCCACGCTGAGCGCGCCAGCGAGCGCGCCGAGGACGGCATAGAGCGGGATCTCCACGGCCGCGTTCTCTAGCTCGTGCGGCTGAATGCCGACGGTCGGATCATCGCCGCGGAGGAACACGGCTGTCGCGGTTGCCACGACCGACGCGAGGACGACGACGCTGAAGTTCCGCGTGTTGAAGCGTCGCAGAATCACTTCGAGCGCGAAGAAGACACCGGCGATCGGCGCGTTGAAGGTCGCGGCGATGCCTCCGGCGGCACCCGAGGCGAGCATCAACTTCACGTTCTCATCGGAGAGGTGGAGTGTTCGGGCGATCGTCGACCCGATCGCCGCGCCGATCTGAACGACCGGACCTTCCTTCCCGGCCGAGCCGCCGGAGCCGATCGTGAGCGCCGAGGCGATCGGTCGGGTAAGGATGATCCACGGATTCATTCGACCTGAATTGGTCTCGACGGACAGCAGCACCGGCGCCACGCCGGCGCCACGGACGTCACGGGCCAGGAGGTAGGTGAAGACGCCGGCGAGCAGGCCACCAATCGCGGGGGCGAGGATCAGCTTCCCGCGTCCCCAGCCACCAAGGACGTCACCGAGTAACCAGTCGAAGACGACCTCATCCACGACGTCGATCATTGTCTCGAAGCCGGCCGCGCCCAGTCCGGTCAGTAGCCCGATGAAGGTCGCCATCACCATCGGGCCACCGCTGGGGGAGCGCTCAATGAGCGCGCGCGTGCGGCGAATGAGGCGCGCCTGAGCGCGCACGGCGGTTTGCGAGCGGGTCACGGTCCCGGCATCGTATCGCTCAGCGTTGGACCCGCAACCGAGCCCTGATCGCCAGCCGCGCGGGTCCGGCGGGGCACACAGGCCGAGGGAGCGCTCCGTGACCAACTACGACCCCGACAACATCTTCGCGCGGGTTCTTCGGGACGAGATCCCAAGCGATCGGGTCTACGAGGACGACGAGTTCATCGCCTTCCGCGACATCGCACCCTCGGCGCCGACACATATCGTGCTGATCCCGCGCGGACAGGCTCCGACTGGCCCCCAGGCGCTCACCGAAGGCGACGCCTCGATGGTCGGGCGGATGACCGTCGTGGCGACGACGATCGCGCGGTCACTGGGCCTCGAGGAGGGCGGCTACCGGCTCGTGTTGAACAACGGCGCGGATGCCGGTCAGACGGTCTTCCACCTCCACATGCACATCCTCGGTGGCGCCCTCCTCGGCCCGGTCGCCTCGGATGGGTGACGAGCCGCGTGGCGGCGCGGCGGTGTCAGGGGCAACCCCCGGTTGCGTCGGATCAGGCGCGCAGTCAATCATCGAAGTCGGTGGGAACACGGAACGAGCGGACGACAACCATGACCAGCTCGGTCTCTTTGGATGGCGGCGCGTACGCAGATGCGGCGCCACAACTCCTTGATTCGCTCTTCTATGCCGTATCGCATGACCTCCGCTCGCCACTGCTGACCGTCTCGCTCAGCGCTCAGTTGCTGGAGCACACGCTCAAGGACGTCCAGGTCGATGGGGCCGACGAAGCGCTCGGTGGTCTGCGTGCTGCATGCGACGACCTCGAACGGATGCTGGCGGCGATGAACGCGCTCTCACGCGCCTCCCGGCGGGCATCGGAGGCGATCGAGCTGGACCTCGCGACAGTGCACGCGGGTGCGCCGGGAGCAACGATCGTCCTCGACGAGTTGACCGCGGCAGAGCTGCAGGCGGTGCTGCCGGCCACGGTAGCCACCTCGATTGAGGGCACGACCGCGTCAATTCGCTGGGCGGCGGACGGACTCGACCAGTCACCACTCGTCGCACTCACCGGGTCGTTGCAGGCCTATGCGGGCGGACCGGTCGAGGCACTCGCCTGCCTCGAGATCGCGATCGAGCGACACCGCGGAAGCCTCGAGGTAACCGACGGGGAGATCGTCTTGCGGCTACCGGTCACCGGAGCACGGTCATGAACGGCCGCACCCCGATTGTCATCGTCGAGGACGACGACGGGCATCGCGAGCTGATCGTTCAACTGCTGGCGCTCGTCGCCCCGGAATCGAGCGTCCTCGCGCTCGGCGCCGAGGACCGCGACGACCTCGCGAATCGGGCGCCCTTCGGTGCGCTCGTGCTGTTGGATCGCCGGCTCGGTGCGATCGACTCACTCGATCTGATTCGGCCGCTGCGGCGGGCGCGCGCCGATCTGGACGTCGTCGCGATGTCTGCCTTCGTCACGCCCGAGGACAGAGCCGCCTGCCTGGCTTCCGGAGCCAGCAGCGTGTTCCAGAAGCCGGGCGACCTCAATGGTTGGCGGGCGATCCTGATGTCGTTGCTTGATGACGACCGAGGCCAGCCGCGGGCCGCCTGATCGGTCCCACGGCCACTCCGCACATATACTCGGCACACGAATTGGCCAGCGAGATGCTGTCTGGTTCGTGGGGGCCTGTAGCTCAGCGGCCTAGAGCAGTCGGCTCATAACCGATCGGTCCCAGGTTCGAATCCTGGCGGGCCCACCACCCAGCGCCCACAACCCAGCGCCAAACGCCCGAGGAGCTGCATGGTTCGCGATCGCGCTCGTCGAGCACTCGCTTCCTTCTCGCCGCGCGAGCTTTCGATCGACGACCGTCGGCCGGCCGGGGTGCTGCTCTTGCTCCACCACGTGGACGGCGCCGATCACATCGTCTTCCAGCAGCGCACGCAGGGCGTCCGTCATCACAAGGGCGAGATCAGTTTCCCCGGTGGCGCACGCGACCCTGAGGACGCGACGCTTCTGGACACCGCGTTACGTGAGACGCACGAAGAGATCGGCGTCGCACGCGACCTCGTTGAGGTGTACGGCCAGCTCGACGACACCGAGACCTACGGATCGAACTACCTGATCCGCCCGTTCGTCGGTGCGGCGCCGGCGGACACCGCGCTGACCTTCGTCGAGGCCGAGCGCGAGGTGCGCGAGTTGTTGCACGTGCCGGTCGAACACCTGCTGACCGAAGAAGCGCGAGTCTGGAAGGTCGCGGAGCGTGATGGGACGACCGAGTCGACTCCCGCCTACGGGTTTGAGGACAACGTGATCTGGGGCGCCACGGCGCGCATGCTCGGTCAGTTCCTCGAGTTGCTCGATCCCGCTGCGAAGCATCGGTAACAGAACGCGGCCAGGCATCGCCAGGGAACGGGTGCGCCACCAATGACGCTGATCCTCGTGAGACACGGACAGTCCGAGGGCAACGCGCGCGGCGTGATCACCGGATCGATCGACGTTGATCTGACCGAGCATGGCCGCGCTCAGGCGCGACTGGTCGGAGCGCGGCTCGCTGCCGAGCCGGTCGCAGCGGTCTACGCCAGCACGCTGCGACGAGCAGTGAATACCGGCGCCGCTGTGGCCCAGCATCACGCCATCGAGGTGGAGCGGCTCGCCGACCTCGATGAGTACCGCTACGGCGAGGCCGAAGGCCTGTCGTGGCCCGAGATGGTTGAACGGTGGAACCTGACGACTGACGACTGGGGCCGAGGCGTCGTTCCCGGCGAAGAGGGACATCCCGTCTTCCGCAAGCGCATCGGCTCAGCGATCGATGAGCTACGTGACCGTCATCGCGAGGATGTCGCCGTCGTCGCCTGTCACGGCGGCACGATTATTCAGGCGCTCGGACATCTCCTCGATCTGCCGCCGCACACCTCGCCCCGAACGCGAATCGCGAACTGCTCGCTGACCGTCGTCGAGCATCGAGGTGGGCGCGACGAGATCGTGATGGTGAACGATGTCTGCCACCTCGATGAATTGACCGCGCCCTAAAGCAGCGCCGATCCCGCTGCAGCGATCGCCAGCAAGCTCGTCGCGGCCAGCAAGGCCATCGACATGGCGTGGAGCCGCGGATCCGTGATCCAGGGGCGCAGTCGCACGCCGACCAGAATCCCGCCGAGCGCGCCTGCCAGGCCCCACAGCACGACGGGCATCGTGTCCGCGTTGAAGACCCCGGCGGCGGCGGCGATCGCGACGCTGGGCACGCCCGACAGGGCTCCGTACGAGAACATCCGCGACCGAAAGCGGGCCGCACCGCCACCAAGCCAGTGGAAGTAGAGCACCAACGCGGGGCCGCCCATGCTGGTGCTTCCACGCATCAATCCCGAGGCCAGCCCGGCCAGTGCCATCCTCGGGAGATCGAGACTGCGCACCTGCTCGTGATCGCGGCTGGCCAGGTTCACGAGCACTGACCCGAGCACCGCGAAACCGACCAGGAGACGAAGGAGGTCCTCGTCTGCCTGCGTGAGCAACCAGACGCCGACGGGGACGCTGAGCAGGCTCAAGCCCGCCGCCGGTGCGGCATCGAGAATCGGTGTGCGCTGCCGGTCAACGAGGTAGAGCGAAGCGGCCACCGCTGGGATCCCGACGAGCATCATCGCGACGGCCGGTTCCGGTCCCACGACCAGCGTCGCGGCCGGGACGAAGATCAGGCCCGATCCGAACCCGATCGACGACTGCACCGCGACGGCGATGAACGCGAGCAAGACGACGACCGATAGCTCAGCGCTCATTGCGGGTCAGCGGACGGACGGACGGACGGACTCAAGGGTGGCGAGCGGTTATTCGGACCAACGGTCGAGCATCATCACCTCGGAAACGGGCGGTCGCCGGTTCGGCCCGTAAGAGCGGTCGGGCCAGCCGAGTGGAATGATCGCCGCCGAATCCCAGCCTTCTGGGATGCCGAGGACCTCATGGATCTCGGCGCGTTTCACGCGATGCAACGTGGTCAGCACGCTGCCGAGGCCTCGGGCACGGGCAGCGAGCATCAGGTTCTGGCAGGCCGGATAGATAGACGCGCCCGTCTGGATACCGGAGCGTCCTGTGCTGCTTGGTACCTGCACGCAGGCAACGATCAGCACCGGCACCTCGGTCCACGGCTGGCGATCCGCGGCGCGAGCGGGTGCCCGCCCCGCGTAGGCATCGGCGAAGGCCGCCTCGTAGACCGCGCTGAGCTGAGCCTTCACCGCGGCATCGCGCACAACGATGAAACGCCACGGCTGACTGTTCGAGCCAGACGGCCCATGCGTCGCGTCGGTCAGCAGCTGTTCGACCAGTGTTTGGTCGACGTCGCGGTTCGAGAACGCGCGAACCGCGCGCTGGTGCCGGAAGAGCTCGGCTACCTCGGTGATTGGTTGCATCGCGTCCCTCTCGCTGTCGGCCGGTCCGGTTGAGGCTGGCCAGCGACTATCGCGTCGTGGCGAGGCTCGCGACCGTGACGCCCTCGCCGCCTTCCTTCGGCTCCGCCGTCTCATAGTTGGTGACGAGGGGGTGCCGGTCGAGCAGTTCACGCACCGCGCGGCGCAGCGTACCGGTGCCGCGTCCGTGGATCACCCGTACCCGGCCGTGACCCGAGCGGGCGGCAGCATCGAGGAACTGCTCCACACTCGGCAGCGCCTCGTCGAGCCGCTGCCCACGTACCTCGATCTCGGATGGCGACCATGGGGCGGCCGGAATCCGCAACCGCGAGCGTGCTTCGTCCACCGGTGGCTCGCCGGTCGATTGCACTTGCTCGAGGCGGACACGCGTACGCAGTGCGCCGAGTTGAACGTCGAACTCGCCTCGGTCGTCCGGTTCGGAAAGCGCCTCGCCGGGCACGCCAACACCGCGGAGCCAGACGGTGGCGCCGGTGGTCACGACCACTTCTTCGCCCTCAGCGCGGTGCTCCTCAGGCGGCGGCTGGAAGCTGATGATGCGAGCGGGCTCGGGCAACGGATCCGGTTCCGGGCGTAGCTTCTCGCCGGCCTCCTCGGCGCGCTCGAAGTCGGCCTCAGCTTGAGCCAGTCTCGCCGCCTCGATCTCGCGGCGGCTCTTGTCGAGGAGCCGTCGCACGTCCCGCAGCTCATCGCGCACGCGAATCCGGGCGTCCTCGCGGAGACGAGTGGAGTCGGCCGCGAGTTGATTCAGTTCCTGCTCGCGTTCGCGTCGTAGTCCCTCGGCTCGCTCGGCATCGGCCGCTGCGCGCGTCGCGCGATCCTCCGCAGCCGCCAGCTGCCCGCGGAGCTCAGCCAGCATCGATTCCAGCGCGCGCTCGTCGGTCGAGAGGCCGGTACGGGCGGCCTCGATCACGTCGTCCGGCATGCCGAGGTTCGAGGCGATGGCAAGCGCGTTCGACTGCCCGGGCAGGCCGATCGTCAGGCGGTAGGTTGGCGACAGGGTCTCGAGGTCAAACTCCACCGAGGCGTTCACGACGCTCGGTGTGCGATGCGCGTAGAGCTTCAGCTCGCTGTGATGCGTGGTCGCGATCAGTGAGGCGCCTTGCCCGAGCAGCCGGTCGACGATTGCGACTGCGAGTGCCGCACCCTCGGTCGGGTCCGTGCCGGCCCCCAGTTCGTCGAGCAGCACGAGCGACTTATCGTCCGCGCGCTCGAGCACGGCGATGATCGAGGTGATGTGACCAGAGAAGGTCGACAGCGACTGCTCGATCGACTGCTCGTCGCCGATGTCGGCGAACACCGACTCGTAGACCGGCACCGATGAACCGGCGTCTGCGGGCACCGGCAGCCCCGCGAGCGCCATCAGCGTCAGCAGTCCAGCGGTCTTCAGTGCGACTGTCTTCCCTCCTGTATTCGGCCCGGTGATCAGCAGCGCGTGGTGCTCACCGCCGACGACGATCGTGTTCGCAACGACGTCGTCGCCGAGCAGGGGGTGGCGGGCCCGGTTGAGCCGCAGCTCGTTCGGAGCGTCGGTCAGCCACGCCTGACGCCCCGTCTCGTGCAGGTCGGCGGCAGCGAACTCTCGCGCCAGCCGTCCCTTGGCGATGGTCAGATCGACCTGCGAGAGCCGCTCGATCGCGTCGACGAGGTCCGCACGCGCGTCGCCCACGGCCTGGGACAATTCGCGGATGATCCGCTCGACCTCGCGGCGTTCCTGAACCTGCAACTCTCGCCATCGGTTTCCGAGATCGACTACGGCCAGCGGCTCGACATAAACCGTGGCGCCTGAAGCCGATGTGTCATGCACGACCCCCGGCACCGCACCACGGGCCTCCGCGCGCACCGGAAGGACATAACGACCATCCCGAATGGTGACGATCGGTTCCTGTAGGGCGGTGCGTAGCGATGAGCTGGCGGCGAGGCTCTGCATCCGTTGTTGCAGCTGATCGTGCGCCGTCAGCACCTCGGCGCGGATCTGCCGAAGCTCCGGACTGGCCTCGTCCTTCACGTCACCGCCGGCGCCAATCGCCGCGCCGATCAGCCCGCGCAGCGGATCGAGTTCTCCGATGCCCGCGGCGATCGTGCCGAGGAGTGGCGTTTCCGGTTGCAGGCGCGTCAAGGCGCGCCGCACCGTGACCGCGGCGCGCGACGCATCAGCGACGTCCAGCAGTTCCGAGGGCGTCAGTACCTGCCCGAGCGCCGCGCCCTCCGCTTGCTCGCGGATGTCGCGCGATCCGCCGAGCGGCACGTCGACGCCCAGCTGATCGAGGTGCAACGCCTCGGCCGTCAGCCGCTGGCGACGTACGACCGCCTCCCGATCGACGATTGGCCGCAGCGCCTGCGCTGCCAGCCGGCCGCCCGAGAAGGCCGTCAGACGCACCAGCCGGTCGATGACCGCCGGGTACTCAAGGACCTCGAGCGTTCTATCGTCCAGGGAACTGGTCCCCGTTCCGGGGTTCGCTTCGAGTGAGCGGACGCGGAGGCAGCCGCTGCGATCCGCAGATGGCGGCAAGCGCCTGCTCGACGTGGCCATCTTCGCGCGGATCGACGGTCCGTGGATCCAGCAGCACGCGTCCATCTTTGATCCGAGCGATGATCGGTGTCGGCCGCCTGCGCAGCTCGGCGGCGAATGAGTCCGCGTCGCCATCGGGGGGCGTAATGGCACAGACGACGGTCGGCAGCATCTCGCCCGGAAGTGAGCCGCCGCCCACCGTCGATTGCTCCTCGATCGTGTCGGCGTGGGCGGTGCAGGTGCGCGCCCAACGCCGCGCGCGGCGGCTGATCGCGTCGACGTCGTCGGAGATCATCCGCCAAACCGGAATCTCCGCCTCGGCATCGCCGATCGCGTAGTGCTTCAGTGTCGCCACGAGCGCCGCAATCGAGGCCTTGTCGATGCGCACCGCGCGTGCCAACGGGTGACGTCGCATCGCATCGATCGCCGCGCGGCGCCCGACGACGATGCCGGCCTGCGGGCCGCCGACGAGTTTGTCCCCCGAGAAGAGCACGACGTCGGTGCCGGCTTCGATCGATTCCTGTACCCGCGGCTCCCGTGCGAGGCCGTACTGCTGCGTATCGAGGAGCGCGCCGCTCCCGACGTCGTCGATCAACACGACGTCATGGCGGCGGGCCAGCTCCGCGAGCTCTCCAATCGGCGTCTCCTCGGTAAACCCGATCACCGCGAAGTTCGAGGAATGCACCCGGAGCAATCCCGCCGTTCGCTCCGTGACCGCGGCCTCGTAGTCGCGCGCGTAGGTGCGATTCGTTGTGCCGACCTCGACCAGGTGCGCGCCGGACTGGCGCATCACGTCGGGAATCCGGAAGCCGCCGCCGATCTCGACGAGCTGGCCTCGAGAGATCGGGACTTCGCCGTCCTCGCAGAGTGCGGCGAGCGCCAGCAACAGCGCAGAAGCTCCGTTGTTCACCACCAGCGCCGCCTCGGCGCCGGTGACGTTGCACAACAGCGCCTCAAGGTGCTGGTGACGGGAGCCCCGAACGCCGTCGGCGATGTCGAACTCGAGCGTTGAATAGCTCTGCGTGATGCGCTGGATCGCCTCGATCGCCGACCGCGCGAGCGGCGCCCGCCCCAGGTTCGTGTGGATGATGACCCCGGTCGCGTTCACGACACGCACCAGGCTGGGCTCGAGCGTCCCGCTCCGCTCCACAAGCAGATCCACCGCGTCGGCGATTTCGGCCCCATCGCCGCGGCTGATCTCCTCGCGCTGCTCATCGAGGATTTCGCGAGCGAGGTTCGTGATCGCGTCGCGGCCGTGCGTCTCGCTGAGCGCTGTGACGCGACTGTCGGCCAGCAACGAGTCGATCGACGGCAGGGCGCGATAGGGGTTGGTCACGGCAAGCCTCGCTTCGTCACGATTGTAGTCGGACCGCGCCGCCGGCTGAGGAGTCGCGCACCTCGACCCTGCCCGCGTTGACCGTACTCAGTGCGACCGTACGATCGCTGTCCGTTGACGATCCGCTCGGGTCGTCCGCATACGGTCCCACAGTCTCGGAGGCATTCTCGTGAACCTGCGCATCCCCGGTCCCACCCCTGTCCCAACAGAGGTGGCCGAGGCCGGTGCCGCCGAGATGATCAATCACCGTGGACCAGAGTTCGCGGCGATGATCGAGCGCACCACCGAGGGCGTTCGACAGGTCTACCAGACCGAGAACGACATCCTCACCCTGACCGCATCCGGCACCGGTGGCATGGAGGCGGCTGTCTCCTGTCACGTGAACCCCGGTGAGAAGGTGCTGATCGCCACGGTGGGCGTCTTCGGCAAGCGCTTCGTCGACATCACGCGCGCCTTCGGCGGCGAGCCGATCGAACTGCCCTTCGAGTTCGGCACGAGCGCCGATCCGAACCGCATCGACCAGGCACTCCAGGAGAACCCGGACGTCCGGACATTGATGGTCACGCACAACGAGACCTCCACCGGCGTCACCAACAAGCAGCTGCCGCAGATCGCCGAGGTCGCTCGCAAGCACGACTGCCTGATCATCGTCGACGCGATCTCGTCGCTGTCCTCGATTCCCGTCCCGGTCGACCAGTGGGGCTTGGACGTCGTGGTGTCGGGTTCGCAGAAGGGGTGGATGACGGGCCCCGGGCTGGTCTTCGTGTCCTGCAGCGCCCGTTCGTGGGAGAAGCAGGCGCACACGACGACGCCGCGGTTCTACCTCGACCTGCAGAAGCACAAGGACTACCTCGAAAACGGGCAGACGCCGGCGACGCCGGCCGTGAACATCTTTTTCCAACTGGATAAGTCGCTGTCCCTGATGTTCGAGGAAGGCCTCGACAACATCTATGAGCGTCACCGCACGCTCGCGCAGATGACCCGCGATGGCGTTCGGGCGCTCGGCCTCGAGCTGTTCGCCGAGGAGGGCTCCGAGTCGGACACCGTCACGTCGATCCGCATCCCCGAGGGGGTCGACGGCGGCGAGTTGGTGAAGGTCGCTCGCGAGGAGTTCGACACCGTGTTCGCCGGAGGACAGGGTTCGCTCCGCGGCCAGATCATGCGCTTCGGTCACCTCGGCTATGTCACCGAGGAGCACGTCCAGGACGGATTGCGCGGTCTCGAGGGCGCTCTGGCGCGCGTCGGGCACGCCGTCCCGAACCGCGCCTAGCCCGGCCCGCGGCGGCTCGAGAACGGAAACTATGGCACGCATTTTCGTCGCCGATTCCCTGAATCAGGCCGGGCTCGACCTGCTCGCGTCCGAGCACGAGGTGATCGTCAAGACTGGTCTCTCCGAGGACGAACTCGTCGCCGAGTTGGCCGATGTCCAGGCGCTACTTGTCCGCAGCCAGACCCAGGTCACCGAGCGCGTGATCGCGGCCGCGCCACGCCTCGAGGTGATCGGACGCGCGGGCGTCGGCGTCGACAACATCGACCTCGACGCAGCGACCCAGCAGGGCGTGATCGTCGTCAACGCGCCGCTCGCCAACACCATGTCCACCGCCGAGCACGCGTTTGGCCTGATGCTCGCGGTCGCCCGCAATACTGCGCAGGCGCATGGCTCGCTCCGAGGCGGCGCCTGGGACCGCTCGAAGTACGCCGGGGTCGAGCTCTCCGGTCGCACGCTCGGTATCGTCGGCCTCGGCCGCATTGGCACCGAGGTCGCCCACCGTGCCCGCGCCTTCGAGATGCGCGTGGTCGCTTTCGACCCGTTTGTGTCGAAGGACCGCGCCAGTCAGCTCGGGGTTGAGCTCGCTGAACTGGATGAACTCCTCGAACAGTCCGACTTCGTCACTCTCCACACCGCTCTTCACGAGGGCACCCGTGGAATGATTGGCTCCGATCAGCTCGCCCGAATGAAGTCGACCGCTTACCTGATCAACGCTGCACGCGGTGCTCTCATCGATGAGCAGGCACTGTACGACGCCGTCGACTCAGGCCAGATCGCTGGTGCCGGAATCGACGTCTTCAGCGAGGAACCAGCCGTCGGCAACATCGTCACGACGCACGATCGCATCGTCGTGACGCCCCACCTCGCTGCATCGACTTCCGAGGCACAGACCCGCGCAGCGACTCAGACTGCCGAGCAGATCCTCGACATCCTCGCTGGACGCTCCGCTCGTTTCGCCGTGAATGCACCGCTCGTCGACGAAGAGACGATGGCGATCATCGGGCCGTACATCGACACCGCTGAGATGGCTGGATCCGTTGCGATGCAGCTCGCGGGCGGTGGCGTCGAGAAGGTGCGCATCGAATACCGCGGCGAAATCGCCAACTACGAGACCTCGCCGCTCCGCGCGGCGGTCGTGATCGGGATGCTGCAGCGGGTCACGTCGAACAAGGTGACGATGGTCAACGCCTCGGCGATGGCCGAAGAGCACGGACTGCGCATCGAGGAAGACACCGGTCCGGCGATCGCCCCGTTCGCGAACCGCATCACGGTTCACGCGCTCCGCGACGGCGGCGGCGAAAGCGTCGCGGCGACGCACAGCCCGACCGGTCCACGCATCGTCGGGATCGGCGAGTACGACATTGAGGTCGGCACGGACTCGCCGCACCTGCTCGCCATCGAGAACGAGGACCGTCCCGGCCGGATCGGTCGGGTCGCGACACTCCTGGGGACCTGGGGGGTCAACATCAACGCGATGTCCGTCTCCGCTGACCAGGAGGGCCGCGCGCTGATGATTCTGGCCATCTCGACGGAGCGGTCGCTCGCGGCAGAAGAGCTCACTGAGGTCGGCGAACTCGGGGACATCCGCTCAGCCCGCCAAGTCGACCTCTCCTAGGCCCGTTCGGGGCTCCCCCGACCCACTGGGTCTGCCACCCGTCGTCGACCTCAGGCGCGAAGCGTCAGGCATCCCCCGCAGGGGGCGCAGGCGGCATCTGCACGACCGCGAGTAGCGAGGGCTGCTCGAGCCTGTTGCCGAGCTGCCAGCCACCGCGTCCGGTCGTCTCGACCCGTACCGCGTCGCCGGGCGCCAGCGCGACATCCGCTCCATCCGAGGCGCTGACCACGATCTCGCCCTCGAGGCAGACGGCGAATGATGGGACGGCGCGGTGCAGACCGGGGCGCGCGCCGGTCTCGAAGCGCATCAGCATCACCCGGCTCGCATCGCCGAGCACGCTGCCGCCGACGCCCTTGAACTCCCCGGGACCGTTCTCCCACGGTCGATCGGCCAGCTCGAGTGGTTCCAGGTGGGTCACACCGGAGTCGTCAGCGAAGAGGCGGTAGGCGGCGATCACGCCCTCCCTTTCGGCACCACACGTCTGCGAACACGATGCGGATAGCGCGCCGAGTGGCGGGTCGGCCGTCCTCGGATCGCGTGCTACGGTACCGGCCGCGAACGGAGGCCGCATGTTCCAGCGATCGTACGACCGGGGTCCTCGCGACCTCCGTCCCGTCACCATCGAGCCCGGCTATCTGAAGAACGCCGAGGGCTCGGCGATGATCTGGATGGGCGATACGCAGGTGCTCTGCGCCGCCAGCGTTGAGCCGCGCGTCCCCGGCTGGCTCCGCGGCAGTGGCGCCGGCTGGGTCACCGCCGAGTACGGCATGCTTCCGCGCGCCACCAACACCCGCTCCGATCGAGAAGCTGCCCGCGGCAAGCAGGGTGGTCGCACCCAGGAGATCCAGCGCCTGATCGGCCGCTCGCTGCGGGCGGCGATCGACATGCAGGCGCTCGGCGAACAGACGATCACCCTCGATTGCGACGTGATCCAGGCCGACGGAGGCACCCGGACGGCCTCGGTCACCGGCGCGTGGGTCGCGCTCGCGATGGCGATCGAGTGGATGCAGCGTGCCGGTTCGATGCCCACCTCGCCGCTGAAGACGCAGGTCGGCGCCGTCTCGGCCGGCATCTTCGAGAAGCAGCCGCTGCTCGACCTCGACTATCGCGAAGACTCTGCCGCTGGCGTCGACTTCAACGTCGTCATGCTCAGCACCGGCCAGCTCGTCGAAGTGCAGGGCACAGCCGAGGGCGAGCCGTTCAGCCGCGAGCAGCTGGCCGAGATGATCGGCATCGCCAGCGACGGCATCGAGCAGCTCTTCGCTGCTCAGAAGGCCGCGCTCGACGAGTGGCGCACCTCGCTCTAGGCAAATCGGAGCCGAGATAGCTCCCAGGGTCACTAAACGCTGCCTGCTACATATCCACAGCCTGACTGAATCCTCGTAGCATGCGCCGCGGAGGCGGCGGTGCTAGCACGGATCGGCGGACTGAACCTGGCGTTGCTGGCGGCGATCGTGGTCGCGATCGCCGTGCTCGTTGCCCAGCGCACACCATCCCGAGGCATCGAGATCGTCCGGGGTACCCCGGCAGCCGGCGTCGATGCCCTCGTTGTCCACGTGTCAGGCGCCGTTGGCGAGCCTGGAGTGCTTGAGGCGTCGCCGGGTGATCGGGTTGTCGACGTCCTCGAGCAAGCGGGTGGACTCCTCGAGGACGCCGATCAGGCGGGTGTGAACCTCGCGCGACGTGTGCAGGACGAAGACCACATCCACGTCCCGCGTATCGGGGAGGCGTCACCACTTCTCGATCTGAATAGCGCGACTGCGAAGGAGCTCGAGGATTTGCCCGGGATCGGACCGGTCTACGCCGGAAGGATCGTCGAAGCACGGATCGCGCTCCCGTTCGCTACGAGCGACGAGTTAATCGAACGTGAGCTGATTCCCGCGCGCACCTATGAACAGATTCGAGACCTCGTCTCGGTGCGCTCGCCATGACGCCGCCGTACCCGCGCCTCCCCGTCCTGCCGATGTTCGCCGCGGCGTTCCTCCTCGGTGTCTCGATCGCATCGATCCTCGAAACGCCGTGGTGGGGCACAGCAACCGTCGCGTTGGTCGCCGCGGCCGCGATGGCCGTCCGCGTGATGCGTCGCCGAGTCCGTCCGCTCTTGGTGGTGGCGCTCGCGGTCTTCCTGACGCTGGGCCACGCGCACTTCGAAGGTTCCGAGCCCGCTCCCACCGGCCTGGTCGCCACCGCGCGAGGCGAGCACGAAGTCATCGGCGTCGTCCGCGACGATCCGCGAGTCCGCGGCCTCTACGCCCGCGTCGACCTTGAGGTGCACAGCATCGCGGGCTTCGAGGCTCACGGTGGCGTCCGCGTGACGCTGCCCGCCCCGCTCGATCCGCTCCGTGCGGGCGACGTGTTGCGGATGACCATCGAGCTCGAGGACCCACCGGAGATTGAGGCCTTTGACTACCCGGGCTATCTCGCGGGCCGCGGCATCTTCGCGGTCGGCGGATTTCCTGATCGGTGGACCCTCGTCGGACACAACGATGACAAGCGTGCGCCGTTTCGCTGGCTGCGCCGTGAATTGAACGCCAACATCGAGCGGACGCTCCCGGCGCCGGAATCGGCGCTCGCCGCCGGCGTGCTGGTCGGCGAGCGATCGGCGATGTCGGAAGAGCTGACCGAGGCGCTCCGGCAGACCGGTACGACACACCTCGTCGTCGTGTCGGGTCAGAACGTCGCCCTGCTCCTCGGGATTGCGATCTCGGTGCTGACGCTCGCGATTCCGCGGCGTCGCGCCGCGATCGCGTTGTTGTTCGCCCTGCCTGCCTACGTGGCGTTGGTCGGTGCGGACCCGCCCGTCGTTCGTGCCGCGGTGATGGCCGTCGGCATCGTCATCGCGTCGGCGATGGGTCGTCGCACCCCGGGCTGGATTTACCTGGTCTATGCGGTCGCGCTGATGATTCTGTGGGACCCGCAGCTCGCAAGGGACGTCGCGTTCCAGCTCAGCGCCACCGCGACGGTGGGCGTGATGGTCGTTGCGCCCTCGATCAGCGCGTTCGCGCTGAGCAGACTCGGATGGCCCGAAGTCGGCGGGCGCGCGACGCTCGTCGAGCTGGCCGCGACGGCGACGGGTGCAACGGTCGCCGTACTGCCGGTGCAGGTTGCCGCCTTCGAGCGCGTGTCGATCGTCGCGATCCCGGCGAACGTGATCGTTGCGCCGCTCTACGAGGCGACGGTCCTCGTGGCGGCCGTCGCCGCGCTGGCCGGTGCGAGCGACGTCACCGCGCCGATCGCGCGACCGCTGCTCACCTTCGTCCCGGCGGCGTTCATCTGGGTCGTCGAGATCCTCGCGCGACTGCCCGGTGGTGAGTTCGCCGTGCGAGCGCCGCTGATCGCTGGGTTCGGCTGGTACGTCGGACTGATCGGCGCCACCTGGTTGCTGGACCGCTACGGACAGCGCCAGAACGCGCTGGAGCCGACCGCCGGGACCTCATTCGGCTGGGCTGCCGGCCTCGCTGTGGTCGCGATCGGCCTCTGGCTGTCCGTGCTCCAGCCGCCATCGTCCGACGCTCGGGTCACCTTCCTCGATGTCGGCCACGGCCTCGCCGTCCTGATCGAGGATGACGGCCAGCGCGTCCTCTTCGATACCGGCCCGCCAGATGGTTCGGTTGCCTTGACGCTGCCGCCCGACGTCGGCCGCCTCGATGCCGTGCTGATCAGCCACACCGACGCCGATCACGCGGGCGGCCTCGCCACCGTGCTCGACCGTTACCCGACCGACGCACTGCTTGCCGACGCGCGCACGCTCGAGAACCTCCGCGCGCGTCTACCCGCCGCCGCTACCGGTCGCGAGCTCGACATCGGCGACCGCCTCCAGCTCAGCGACCGCACCACCATCGAGGTGCTCGCCCCACCCGTCGCCTCGCGCACCCGCGCATTCGACTCCGACAATGACGGCTCGATGGTCATCCTCGTCACGATCGGCACCCGCCGAATCCTCGTCACCGCTGACATTGAGGCCGCCGCCGAAACATGGCTCGTCGAGAGTGGCCTCGACCTCGAAGCCGACGTGTTGCTGATCCCACATCAGGGCTCCAAGACTTCGTCGACGCCGGCGTTCCTCGAGGCTGTGTATCCCGCTGCCGCCGTGCTCTCCGCGAGCGCCACGAACCCCTTCGGCCACCCCGCGGACGAGGTGATGGAGCGCTACCTCGGAATCCCCGTGTTCCGTACCGACCAGGATGGCAGCGTCACGGTGTCGAGCGACGGGGAGCGGCTGTGGATTCGGACCGAGCGCTAGGGGCAGCAGCCCCAAAACGGCCTACGATGGGCGTCCCTGATGCGCCGACTGACTCCGCTAGGAGATTGAGCCATGGGAAGCCTCCGCGCGCGAATTGCGACGTTCGCGGTCACGGCAATCGTGGTCTTCGGGTGCTCGGGAGATGAAGAGCCACCACCCGCCTGTTCGGCAGCGAGTGCATGGATCCCGTTTGCGCAGGAGTTCTACTTCGAATCGAACGATCAGGACCGACCGTACGAAACCTGGCGAGCTGCAATGGTCGTGGACTTCAATCAGATGGCAACGCTGACGCTGCCGCCCGTGTCCGCCGCCCCCAGCAGCGAACTGCTTCCGCTGCTGCATCGGCATAACGTCGACGTGGAGCAGTACCTTTCAGCCGTTGGGACGCGGCAGTTATCAGGGATCGAGCCGGCGCGTCTGCAGATGAATGACACGATCCGGCAAATCAACGGACTGCTGGTAGCAGAGTGTGACCTGGCTGAACTGACGCTGTATCAGCCTCGCCGGGCGGCGGACCGGACGTCGCTCGATCACCTCCTGGTACCGGACGCTCGTTACTCGTCGAGGAGCGAGAAGACCATGCCGGTCGCGAGCTTCGGGTAGAAGAACGTCGTCTTCTGCGGCATCACCTCGCCGGCGTCCGCGACCTCGATCACCTGCCGCACCGGCGTGCCGTTCACGAGGAACGCGACGCTGTACTCACCCTCGACCGTTCCGAGGTAGGCCTCGGTCGCGTCCTCGGTGAAGGTGACCGCGCCCGCGGTGAGCGCGGCCGCATCGATGCCAAACAGCGGATCGAGGATCAGCTCGGTGAGCACGAGCGCGTCGAGGCGCTGCGATGCGTCCGAGAGACCCGAAGGCATAGCTGCGCCGATTGCTTCGGACGAGCGGCCGACCGCCAGCAGCTTGCGGCCGGACGCCTCGAGGATGCCGAAGGTGGACGGACCACCCGCGTGCTCGCGCACGCGAGCGAGCAGCGCGGTGGCGCCCTCGGCGCCGGCCGGCAGCTCCTCGGTGAGATCGGTGACCTCGAAGCGCTCGGATAGCCGCTCGACGAAGTCGGCGGGCGGCTCGGTGCGGACGAGGCGGTGGATCGGCAGGATCACGAGGCCGGGGTCATCGGCGTCGATCAGACCCATCAGCACGTAGCGCGCCGGTTCGGAGTCAGGGCGCTCGGCCATGTAGTCGAGGGCAGTGTGGTAACGGTGGTGCCCATCGGCGATCGTGACCGTTGAATCGCGCAGCACGTCGCCGAGCGCAGCCACGTCCGACCCATCGTTGATCGTCCACAACCGGTGTACGTCGCCGAGGTCGTCGGTCGCCTCAAAGATCGGGGGCGTCGAGGCGGCCCGGTCCAGCACCTCGCGCGCGCGGTGAGCCGGGTCGGTGAACATCGAGAAGATCGGGCTGATGTTCCCGTTCGTCGCGCGCATCAGGTCGAGCCGGATCGCCCTCGGTCCAGCCATCGTCGACTCGTGCGGACGGATGACGCCCTCCTCGGGTTGGGCAAGTTGGAGCTGGGCGAAAAAGCAGCGTCGGTGGACGCGTTCGCCCTCGATCGTCGCCTCCTGCTCGTAGAGGTAGTACGCCGGTGCTTCGTCGCGGACGAGCTGGCCGTCGCGCTGCCAGCGCGCGAGCGCTTCGGCCGCCCGCTCGAAGCGCCCCTCGGGATCGCCGGGCGCCAGCTCGACGTGAGAGGCGTTGTACGGCGAGCGTGCCAGCAGCGCGGCTTCGGCCGCGTCGCCGACGACGTCGTACGGCGGCGCGATCACGTCGTCGGGATTGACCTGGTTCGGGTCGTAGCGGAGACCTCGGAACGGGCGAATCTCGGCCATCGTGAAGCCCCTCTGTCGTGCTGCCGGTGCTTTGACCTTGGTTGAGGCGCATCCATAGAGTGGACGCCGTTCGCGCGTGCGTCGGCCGAATCGCCGCCGCAATGGTGCGCTGGCGCGAACGTAGCACTCCGCCCGACACACGCCAGCGGCCTCGACGACGAACGGAATTGGCCAGTGCCTCGATACTGCGTCTTCTGCGAGATCGCCGCGCACCGCGAGCCGGCGGACATCCTCTACGAGGATGACGAGGTGATGGTGTTCCGTAATCGGCTCCGCTGGGTGCCGATCATGCTGCTCGCGATCCACAAGCAGCACGAGACGCAGAAGGAGCTCTGGAACGACATGGGCCGTGTCGGCGAGATCGCGGTCCAGGTCGCCGAGGAGCACTGCCCAAACGGCTTCCGCCTCCTCTCGAACTTCGGCTACGACGGCATGCAGTCGCAGGACCACGCCCACGTCCACGTCCTCGGCGGCATGTTTCTCGGTGAGTACGCCTAGGGCGTACCCCCGAGAGCAACTTCTTCATGCTCCCTACGGTCGCGGGGGGCGAGTACGCGTTGTTTGCACTGCTCGGCGTGGTCTTGTCGAACTCCCCACGCCCTCTGCTGGGATGATCCGCGCTGTCGGAGCGCCGGCGGGAACCGGGACGCGGGCGTCATCCACATTCGTCTGTCTGGCTCTTCGAGGTTCATCGGTCGCCTGGTCCGACCGTCCCGAGGACGTCAGCGTCTCCCCGATGCGGTAGCGGGGGACGCTCCCTATACTCGAAGTTCGAGCACTGACTGCATGCACCTCCCCGGAGCACGCCCGTGTTGGGCCGCGACCTCACTTCGATTCTTGACCTCTCCACCGAGGAGCTGACACGCGTCCTGGACGTGTCGCTCGGTATGAAGCGCGACGGCGCCGGTCCGATGCTGGCCGGCAAGACGCTGGCACTCGTCTTCGAGAAGCCCTCGTTGAGGACGCGCGTGTCGTTCGAGATGGCGATGCGTCGTCTCGGCGGCAACGCGATCGCGCTTCCGCCGCACGAGATCCAGATGGGCGAGCGCGAGCCGGTGAAGGACGTCGCGCGCATACTCTCGAGGATGACGCACGGCATCGCTGCGCGGACCTATGCGCACGAGACGATCCTCGAATTGGTCGAGTACGCCTCGATCCCCGTCGTCAACGCGCTTTCCGAGGCCGAACACCCGTGCCAGGCACTGGCCGATCTGCTGACCGTGCGCGAGCGCTTCGGCGACCTGCGCGGTGTGTGCTGGACCTATATCGGCGACGGCAACAACGTCGCCCGCTCCCTTGCATTCGCCTCCGTGAAGGCAGGCCTGCACCTGACGATCGCGACGCCGCCGGACTTCGCGCTGCCCGAGGATGACCTTGTCACCGCGAGCAATCTCGAGGGCGGTGGGACGGTCGTGCAGACCACCGACGCGCACGAAGCGGTCCGCAACGCCGCCGTGGTCTACACCGATGTCTGGGCGTCGATGGGCTTTGAGCACGAGCTGGAAGACCGCAAGGAGCACTTCCAGCCGTACCAACTCAATAGCGAGCTGATGGCCTCGGCCCCGGCGGACGCCCTCGTCATGCACGACCTCCCGGCCCACCGCGGCGAGGAGATCAGCGACGAGGCGATCGAGTCCGACCGCTCGATTGTGTTCGACCAGGCCGAGAACCGGATGCACGCTCAGCAGGGGCTGCTGGCGCTGATCCTGGCGGAGACGCCGCCGGACGCGTAATCCTCGTCGCGGTCGATCGAGACAGATCCGCACGGATGACGGATCGAATGGAGTGCAGTCGGAGTGCCTGACGGCGTCAACGACGTACTCGCGCGGATCGATGTCGCTGCGGTCATCGACATCCTGATCGTGTCGCTGGCCATCTACTGGCTGCTGCTGCTCATCCAGGGCACCACGGCAATGACGGTGCTTCGAGGCGCCGCCGTACTCCTGCTCGGCGCCTTCGTGCTCAGCCGCATCTTCGATCTGCGGATGCTGAACTGGATTCTCCGTAACTCGCTGACCGGTCTCGTGATCGCGGTCCTGGTGATCTTCCAGCCCGAGATCCGCCGGGCGCTCGAGCGCCTCGGGCGCACCGGGCTCCGTTCCGTCCTCGGACGGCGCGAGCATCGAGATGCGATCGACATTGTCGTCCGTGCCGCGTCGCGGCTTGCACGGGCCCACACCGGGGCGCTGATCATCCTCGAACGTGAGACCGGTCTGCAGGACGTCATCGACACCGGCATCCCGACGAACGCAACCCTCAGCGTCGAACTGCTCGCGACGATCTTCCATCCGAACTCCCCGCTGCATGACGGGGCTGTCGTCGTGCGCGATGACCGGGTGATCGCCGCCGGCTGCACCCTCCCACTGTCTGAGGCCGATCTGCCCGCCGACTATGGGATGCGCCATCGCGCCGCAGTCGGCATGGCCGAGCGCACGGATGCAGTCGTGGTCGTCGTCTCCGAGGAGCGTGGCACCACCTCGCTCGCCTCGAATGGGCGCATGGCGCCGGACATCGATGAACTACGCCTCAACCGGCAGCTACACCGCCTCTTCGGCCTCGAATTCGAGGAGGTGCCCTCAGAGACCGCGATCGCGCCGAGCTCGGCATCTGAACGCCGGACGACGTAGGTGAGCCGCCTCGATGCGACTGAGAGTCGCCTCCGCGATACCTGGGACCTGACTGTCGATGCCTGGCAACGCTCGATTCGCACGATGCGCAACACGCCGAGCCTGCTGCTGCTCTCGGGGCTGCTTGGCATCAGCCTCTGGGTGTTCGTCACGGAGGAGGAGAATCCGACGCGCGTCGATGAGCTGAGCACGCCGATCCTCGTACAGAGCGTGAACGTGGAACCCGATCTTGCGGTGGCGAACCAGCTCCCGAGCGTGCAGATCACCCTCGCCGCTCCTGAGGAGCGCTGGGAGGAGATCGAGGCGGGCCTAGCATCGTACACCGCGTTCGTTGACCTCAACGGGGTGACTGCCCGCGAGCAAGAGGTGCGCGTCCAGGTCGATGTCGAGGGCGTCCGCGGCGTCCGCGTCGTCGAGGTCAACCCCGAGCGCGTGACCGTGAACCTCGAGGACCTGACGTCGGTCGACGTGCCGGTCCGGGTCCGCCCCGTGGGTCCGTTGCCACTCGGATTCGAGCAGGGCGAAACGACGGTCGATCAGCCGGCCGTCACCGTGAGTGGCCCTGAATCACTCGTCGGCCGCGTGAGCGAAGCTGTGGCGGACCTCAACGTCACCGGGTTGACCGGCGGGGTCGAGCAGACCGTGACATTGGTGCCGCGGGGGGCGGGCGGCGGCGAGATTCGAGGCGTCACCCTGGAGCCGTCCACCGCCCGCGTCGGTGTTGAGATCCGGCGCAGCACGCTCATTCGCTCGCTCCCGCTTCGCGTTGAGGTCGACGGCGCTCCGGCTCCGGGGTACTGGGTGACCAACGTCGTGATCTCGCCGGCAACCATCACCGTGGAAGGGACGCTGGAGGCGCTACAACAGGTCGATTCGGTGCAGCTGGACCGGGTGGATATCACGGAGGAACTGACCGACGTCACTCGGGCGCTGACCGTTGATCTACCGCAAGGTCTCAGCATGACCGACAGTCGGGTGGTGACGGTCGTCGTTCAGATCGCGCCGATCGACGACGCGTTCACGTTCACGCTGACGCCGCGCATCGTTGGCCTGGGCGACGCTCTGGCGGCCGAACTCGCGAGCGAAACGGTGGATGTCACGCTCAGCGGGCCGCTGCCGTTGCTGAGCCAACTCACCGCCAGCGACCTCGAATTGACGCTGGATGTGGCGACACTCGGCGTCGGGATCCACGACGTCGTGGTGGAACTCGTCGTCCCCGAGGGTGCGGTGCTGCAGGCGCTGCAACCAGAAACGGTGTCAGTTACGCTGACTGCTGAATGACCGACTCTCCCGACTCCCCTTCCGCAGACTACGTTCCTCTCATCGCTGTCGTGGGCCGTCCCAATGTGGGCAAATCCGCGCTGTTCAACCGGCTGACTCGCACGCGCAACGCCCTCGTCGAGGACCTCCCGGGTACGACTCGCGACCGCAACTACGGCGAACTCGAGTGGCGAGGGCGGCGACTTCGGGTCGTCGACACGGCCGGCCTGCTGGGCGATGAACCAGAGGAGCTTGGCCCGCTGGTGCGCGAAGCGGTTGAGCGTGCCATCACCGAGGCCGACGCGCTTCTCTTCATCGTCGACGGCGTCGACGGTCCCACGGCGCCTGACCACGACATCGCCCAGATGCTCCGTCGTGCTGCCCAGCCGCTGCTGCTCGTCGCGAACAAGGCGGATGTCGGCCGTGCCGCCGATCGGCTCGACGAGTTTTATGCGCTCGGGTTCGGCAAGCCACACCCGGTCTCTGCGATCCACGGCGCCGGCGTGGCCGACCTGCTGGATGACGTTCTCGAGGTCATCCCAGGTGCGCCGGTGCGGGAGCGGGTGGAGGACGGCAAGATCCGGGTCGCCATCGTGGGACGGCCGAACGTCGGCAAGTCGTCACTCGTCAACGCAGTGCTCGGCGAGGAGCGGACGATCGTCTCCTCGATTCCCGGGACGACCCGTGACTCGATCGACACGATCTTCGAGTTCGAGGACCACGAACTGCTGCTGGTGGACACTGCTGGAATCCGGCGGCGCGGCCGAGTGGAACGAGGCGTCGAACGGCACTCGGTCCAGCGTGCGGAGCGCGCGATCGATCGCGCCGACGTCGTGCTGATGGTGATCGATCAAGGTGAGTTGTTGACGGCTCAGGACACCCACATAGCCGGCTACGTCCAGAAACAGGCGCGAGGCTTGATTCTCGTCGTGAACAAATGGGACTTGGCCGAAGACCGCGCGGCCCGGGCTGAATTCGCGCGGCAGGTCGACCATCGCTACCGCTTCGTCCCCTGGGCACCGGTCATGTTCACCTCGGCGGTGAGTAACGAGGGCATCCGTGATCTGCTCGAACTGACCGTACACATCGCGAGCGTTCGCGAGCGGCGTATCCAGACGTCCGAACTGAATCGCGTGGTGCAGCGGGCGATGATTGCGCACGGTCCGCCGACGATCCGCCATCGCCGCCTGAAAGTCCTCTACGTCACGCAGGCAGAAGTCTCACCGCCGACGTTCGTTCTCTTCGTCAACGACCCCGTGCTCGTTCATTTCTCGTACCGTCGGTATCTCGAGAACCAGATCCGCGAGGCCTTCGACTTTGAAGGAACCGGGATCCGGATGGTCTTCCGCAAGCGCTCGGAGGATCGGCTGGAGGAATCGGCGTGAGCATCGTCGTTACGACTCTACTGGGGTACCTCCTGGGATCGATCCCGACGGGCGTCCTCGTCGGGCGCCTGGCCGGGATTGGCGACGTCCGCGAGTACGGGTCCGGAAAGACCGGGTTCACCAACTCGCTGCGGACCCTCGGCGTGCGTTGGGCCTCGCTCGTCGTCGTCGTCGATGTCGCGAAGGGTGCCGCGCCGGTCCTCATCGGCCGGTTGCTGTTCGATGAACCGATGGCGGCCGCACTCGGCGGCGTCGCGGCGGTGATCGGTCACACGTTCCCGGTGTTCGCCGGGTTCCGAGGTGGCCGCGGGGTCGCAACCGCATTCGGCGCCTTCCTCGCGGTGTCGCCGTTGGCGGCACTCGCCTGCCTCACATTCGCGCTCGTCATCCTGGCGGTCTTCCGCTATGCCTCGCTGATGTCGGTCGTCGGTGTCTTCGCCGGTTTCCTCGTGGTGGTCGGCCTCGTGGTCACCGATCGTGCGGCGACGCCGTACCTCCTGTTCGCGCTGCTCACGATGCTCGCCATCGAGTTCAACCACATCGCCAACATCAAACGCCTACTTGCCGGGACCGAGCCCAAGCTCGGGCAGGGCGGGCAACGCCGCGATCCCAGCGGCGCCTGACACGCCGCCAATGACAGGCTCGATCTCGCGCGCCGCCGTCATCGGCACCACGGCGTGGGGCACCACGCTGGCGGTCCAGCTCGCACGCAACGGAATCGAGGTCGTGCTCGCAGCCCGTTCGGCCGAGGAAGCTGTGGCGCTCGAGGCCGCCCGCGAGCACCGCGAGCGACTGCCCGGTGTCGACTTCCCGCCGTCGCTTCGCGTTTCCACCCTCGACGACGCGGCCGCGGGCGCCCAGCTGGCCTGCATGGTCGTGCCCTCCCGCTCGATGACGGCGAATCTGCACGAGCTCCGGGGACGCCTCCCGCCGGACGCGACGGTGCTGAGTGCCACGAAGGGCATCGAGGTCGCCACTGGCAGACGGATGTCCGAGCTGATCGAAGCTGAACTACCGGGGCAGCCCCTGGCTGTGCTCTCCGGACCGAACCTGTCGCGCGAGGTGGCCGCGGGTCTCCCGAGTACGACCGTCATCGCATCGCGAGCGGCGGTCGAGCCGCTCCGTGATGCGTTCCATTCGCGGACCTTCCGCGTCTACACGAGCACCGACGTCGTCGGCGTCGAGTTGGGTGGGGCGCTGAAGAACGTCGTCGCGATTGCGGGCGGCATGGTCGATCACTTTCAGTTCGGCGACAACGGGAAGGCGTCGGTGCTGACGCGGGGACTCGCGGAAATCACGCGGCTCGCGGTCGCCGCGGGTGGTGACCCGCTCACCTTGCAGGGGCTGGCCGGCATTGGCGATCTGATGGCGACCGCCTACAGCCCGCTCTCTCGGAATCGCCGGCTCGGAGAACTGCTGGCCGGTGGGGCGACGCTCGAGGACGCCCTCGAGACCATTGGCGAGACCGCCGAGGGCGCGAACACGGTCCCGGCCGCGCTCCGGCTCGCCGAGCGGCTTGGGGTCGACATGCCGGTCGCCACCGGCCTCGACGCGATCATGCACCGCGGGGTGACGCCGGCCGCGGCGATCGAGGCGCTCCTCGCCCGCGAACCCACCTCGGAACTGCGCTGAGGACCACTGTTCGGACAGCCGGTACACTAGTGTCGTGACCGATCCCGAACCCTCGCTCCTGCCCGACGATGACGATGACGATGAGGCCCCACCGCAGCCGACGGCTGACGAGGTCCTCGATCAGCTCGAGGCGGGCAGCGACGATTACTCGTCGCTGAGGGCCCTCACAGACATCGGCGATGGCCAGCTTGCCCGGCTGATGGGCATCTGGCAGCAGTTCGAGCCTGAGCGCCGGCGGAAACTGCTGGCGGAGCTCGATCAGCTCGCCAACGAGCACGCCGTCCTCGACTTTCACCGCATCCACCTTTCGGCGCTGCACGATCCGGACGCGGCGACGCGGATGCTCGCCGTACGCGGCATCGCCATCGAGGAACGCCCCGACTACCTCCAGCTCCTGTGCGCGCAGCTGGAGAGCGACCCGGAAGCGTCGGTGCGCGCCGAAATTGCCGACGTCCTTGGCAAGTGGGTCGTCAGCATGGAATTCGGACTGCTGGCGGACGACGACGCCGAAGAGCTTGAGGTCGCGCTCTCCAACCGCATCCACGATGAGCAGGAAGACGAGGAGGTCCGCGGCCGCTCCCTCGAGGCGCTCGGTGCGTCGTCGGAGGAAACCGTCGGGGAGCTAATCGGTGAGAGCTATGAGGTCGGCTCGCACCGCCTCCGCGTTGCCGCGATCAAGGCGATGGGCCGGAGCGCCTCGGAGACGTGGCTCCAGATTCTCATCTTCAACTTCGATGACGAGGACGCCGACATCCGCTCGGCCGCTGCGACCGCCGCCGGCGCGCTGCTGATGGACGCCGCCGTCACGCCGCTCGGCATGCTCCTGGATGACGTCGAGACCGAGGTCCAGCTCGCGGCGATCGAGGCACTCGGCGAGATCGGTGGTGAAGAGGCAGAGCGCATCCTGACCCGCCGCCAGCGTGAAGCGTCCACGACCGAGATCCGTCAAGCGGCGGAGGACGCCATTGCCACGGCGCAACTCCTTGACGTCCCGATTCGTGACGATGCGATGGCGGAACCAGATTTCGAGGACGGCGAGGCAGATGGCGCGGGCTTCTAGCCGCCTCGACGACGCGGCGCCGGCACCACGGACGGCCGTGGCCGCCGGAGGCGTGATCTATCGCTTCGGTGATTCCGGCACGGAGATCGTGCTCGTCGCACGCCGGCGGGAACAGCTCTGGGCGCTGCCGAAAGGCACGCCCGAGGCGAGCGAGACGATCGAAGAAACCGCCCTCCGCGAAGTGCGCGAGGAGACCGGCCTCCACGCTTCGATCGTCGATGTCCTCGGGACCGTGCGCTACTCGTTCACCACGCGCAACGGCGGCCGGATCGACAAGACCGTGCACCACTTCCTGCTCGAGCCGACAGGCGGTCACTTCGATGATCACGACGACGAGTTCGATCACGTCGACTGGTACAACATCCACGAAGCACAGCGGCGGCTGACCCACCGCAATCAACTCCACATCCTGGAGCGCGCGGACGAGCTGATCACGACGCTTCGCGACAGCGACTAGCCGCACGCTGGACTGCCCCGGCTAGCCGCCGGCTCGGATCGCGGACCAACGCCCGAGCCGCTAGGATGGCGCGCATGACTGCTGTCGAGTCCGATGTCGTCCGTACCGGCGAACTGATTCGTCTCCGCGTGAAGCAGGCCGACGATGCCGAGCGTGACTTCGAGTGGCGTCGCGACCCGGAGTTAGCCGCCTACGACGCGGCTCGTCCGCTGCGGGTCTCGTTCAACACCTTCCTGTCCACCATGACGGAGGAGCTTCGCTACCCGACGTCGCACCGCCGGACGTTCGCGATCGAGGACCTCGAGACCGATACGCACATCGGCAACGTGATGTACTACGGCTACGACCCGCGGGAGAACGAGGCGGAACTCGGGATCACGATCGGCGACCGTGAATACTGGTCGCGCGGCTATGGCACCGATGCGGTGCGCACCCTCGTCGATTACGCCTTTGCCGAACTCGGCCTCCACCGCATCTACCTCCACACGCTGGCCTGGAACTACCGCGCGCAGCGGTGTTTCGAGCACGCCGGATTTCAGCAGGTGCGCCACGTCAACCGCGGCGGCCACGAGTTCATCCTCATGGAGATCACCGAGGACGACCTTTCGGCCTTCTAGTCCGTCGACGTTCCCTGCCGCCCCGTTCAGAACGACCGCGACCGGCGTGCTCTTGCCGAGCCCGTTCGCTGACGCGCATAGTCCCGCTGTCGAGCGCCCTCGAGCGGCATCCTGCCGCTCCGGCTGCGCGACGGCGAGGAGAGGCACGTGCCGGGTCCACTGAGTGGTGTGAAGGTGTTCGAGGTCTCGCAGATCATCGCGGGACCGGTCTGCGGTCAAAACTTGGCTGATCTGGGTGCGGACGTCATCAAGGTCGAGCCGCCCGGAGGCGAGGGCGCGCGTCTGCTAGGCGCCTTCATGCCGGGCGAGAGCAAGGCCTTCCACGCGTTCAATCGAGGCAAACGCAGCCTGGTCATCGATCTGCAACATGCCGAGGGGCAGCAGCTCGTTCAGCGGATCATCAAGAACTTCGACGTCTTCATGATCAACGCGCGGCCGGGGGTCCCGGCACGCCTCGGGGTCGACTACGAGACGCTACGCGGCAGTCGTCCCGATTTGATCTACATGGAGAACACGGGCTACGGCACGGTGGGGCCGAACAAGGACCGCTCGGGATCTGACATCGTCGCTCAGGCCTATTCGGGGCTCATGGCGGGCGATGGCAAGGTCAACGAAGACGGAGCACCGGAGCTGATCACCGCCAGCGCTCCGGCCGACTACATGTCGGCACTCGCCGGCGCGATGGGGATCTGCGCGGCACTCTTCCAGCGCAACAACACGGGCGAGGGCCAGTACATCAGTACCACCCTCCTTGCCTCCGCCCTGACGTTGCAGTCGGCGGTTGTCTCCCGACTACCGGTCGTCGACGCGGTGGTACGTGCGCCGATGGAGCAGGCGATCGCAGACGGGCGGGCGAACGGGACCCCCTACAGCGAGATTCTCGAAAACCGCGGGGACATCTACCGCTTGCTCGGCGCCGCCTTCCGCCTCTACTACGGCGGCTACCAGGCGAAGGACGGCGCGATCATCCTCGGTGCACTGACTCCCGTGAACCGAGAGCAGATGCGCTCGGTGATGGGGATCGATGACGACCCGACCGCGGTGCCTGACTTCAATGCCCTGGACCCGGCGAACGACGCCGTGGTCGCCGAGATGCGGACCCGGATCCGCGCGATCATGGTCACGAGGACGACGGCTGAATGGATGGATGCCTTCGACGCCGTCGGTGCGCCGGCTGCCCCCGTCCAGTTCCCCGAGGAGCTCACCGACGACCCGCAGGTGCGGGCACTCAACCTCATGCGATCGTTCGAGCACGAGCTCGTTGGCGCCGAGGAACTCGTGGGACCGATCGTCGACATGCCGGGTGCCGATATCGGCAGCCCACTCCCCCCGCCACCGCTCGATCGGCACACGGATGAGGTGCTCGCCGAGTGCGGGGTGGACGACAGCGAAATCGCTGCGCTTCGTCAATCCGGCGCGGTCGGAGCTCCAGCTCCTTAGACCACGAGAGCCCACGACCGGTCGGAGACAAAGAAGAGCGGCCACCGCACGGTGGCCGCTCTGTTCACTGCCTGAAGCCGAGCGCGCATTGCGCCCGACTCGCGAACCAGGGCGCTACGCGCTGGCTTCGACCGGACGGCCTGGGAGGTCCAGGTCGGCCGGGGGTGGCGCTGGGTTGGGGACATCGGAGAGCAGCACGCTGGGGACCAGGTCACGCAGCTCTTCGATGGTCCACCGATCAGGCTTGTGGATTTCGCGCTCCGACTCGACTTCGTGCGAGATGGCGACCTGGCCGCCACTCACGTTGAAGACCTTGCCGTTCACGTCCCACGCCTGATCGGTCATCAGGTAGACCGTCATCGGCGCCACGTAGCCCGGGTCACGCAGCTCGCTCACGGCGCTGACTGCACGCTGAGCGCCCTGAATCCCTGCCTGCGCACGCAGCGCTCGCGAGGCGTCCGGCACCGTTGCCGTCATCCGCGTCGAAGCGCCCGGAGCGATCGCGTTGGCGGTGACGCCGTAGCGACCGAGGTCGCGCGCCAGGCAGCGCGCCATCCCGGCGATGCCGGCCTTGGCGGCCGCGTAGTTCCCCTGGCCGGTGTTACCTCGGAGGCCTGAGCCCGAGGAGAATCCGACGATTCGGCCGAAGCGCTGCTGGCGCATCAGCACCGACGCCGGCTTCGAGACGTTGAAGAAGCCGGTCAGGTGGACGGCGATCACGTCGTCCCACTCCTCCTCGGTCATGTTGAAGATCATCCGGTCGCGGAGGATCCCCGCGACGTGAATCACGCCGTCGATGCGGCCGTAGGTGTCCACGGCCTGCTTGATCATGTTCTCGCCACCCTCTTCGGTGGCGACGGTATCGAAGTTCGCGACGGCGGTGCCGCCCGCGTCCGTAATCTCCTTGGCGATCGTGGCGGCGGGGCCATCATCGTGACCGGTGCCGTCGACATTCACGCCGGGGTCGTTGACCACGACGTTCGCGCCGAGGCTTCCGGCCAGCTTCGCGACCTCGCTGCCGATCCCGCGACCGGAGCCGGTCACGAGGATTGTTCGTCCATCAAGTGGGCTTGCCATTGAGTTCTCTCCCTCTCGGCTCGCGCTACGCCAGCGGCTTCGCGTCGACGTCGCGGCCGGCGACCTCGAGGTCATCGCGCGGCGGCGCCGGGTTGGTCTTGCCCTTCAACAGCACGTTGTGCACCGCGTCGTCGAGTTCGGGCATCGTCCAGAGGCCAGGCTTGAAGACGCCATCGGCCGCGATTGGGTGACGGGTGAGACCGACACGACTGCCGTTGACGTAGAAGATCTGGCCGTTGATGTTCCAGGCGTCATCGGACGCGAGGAAGGCAGCCATTGGTGCGACGTCTTCCGGATCGCGGCGCATGAACGCGCTCTCCTGGACTGGCTGAGCGCTCGCGGCGCCACTGACGCCGGCCTGGGCGCGCAGATCGCGAGCGGCGTCCGGCACGGTGGCCGTCATCCGAGTCGCCGCACCGGGCGAGATCGAGTTCACGGTGATGCCGTAGCGACCGAGGTCGCGGGCGACACCGCGCGTGAGACCACCGATCCCGGCTTTCGCCGCACCGTAGTTGACCTGACCGGTGTTGCCGATCAGACCCGAACTTGAGCTGAAGTTGATGATCCGGCCGTAGCGCTGCTGACGCATCAGCACGGACGCGGGCTTGATCGTGTTGTAGTGGCCCTTGAGGTGGACGGCGATCACGTCGTCCCACTCCTGGTGGGTCATGTTGAAGACCATGCGGTCTCGCAGGATGCCCGCCGTGTTCACGACGATGTCGATGCGCCCGTAGGTGTCGACTGCCTGCTTGATCATGTTCTCGCCGCCGGAGAACTCGGCGACCGAGTCGAAGTTCGGCGAGGCTTCCCCGCCCGATTCCTTGATCTCGTTTGCGACCTGGGCCGCGGGGCCCTCGTCGTGACCGGAGCCATCCACGGCCACGCCGGGGTCATTGACGATGACCTTCGCGCCTTCTGCCGCGTAGAGCCTCGCGATTCCGCGACCGATACCTCGGCCCGAACCGGTGACGACGGCTACTTTACCGTCCAGAACGCCCATCTGGTTGTCCTTCCTGAGTCACGAGGCCCCGGGTGGGACAGCTCGTTGACCGCTGGGTGGTCGTCGATCTCAGTCGGCACGCCGCGCGGAAGCCCGGCTACCTGCACAACCGACGAATTGCGCTGTCCACACACGTGAGGTGTTCGTGACGGGTGGGGACAGATCAAGCCTCGCTCCGCTGGCCGGCTACCTCCTCGACACGAGTGAAATGCCGTTGCGGATCCGTAATACGCCGCGCCGCCGCACGGCCGGGCTGACGATAGCCGCGGCCCTGAATAACTGTCAATGACGGCGGCGATTTCGAGCGCCGGCGGGCTGCACGTTCCAGCAATCGGTGGTCCCAGAGCGGCGAGGGCTGATCGTTGATGCGGTCGCTCACTCGCCGCTCGCAGCGCCCTCGAGGAGCGCGCGTCGGGCCTCGGCGGTCGCGTTCCAACGCGCGTCCACGTCCGAGGGGACATCGTAGTAGAGCGGGTTGGAGGTCAGCTTGCCCTTGGTCAGATCGAGCGGCCAGTAGCGCCCGGAGCGAAGCGCCGTGATCAGCTCGGCCTCGTTCTTGATGTCCGCCTCGAAATAGGTGGCGGCGCGTCCAGCCTGCTGATCCTTCTCGTCATGCTGGTGGGTGTCGTTGGCTGCGGTCGCCGGGAGCGCCAGCTCGTCGCACACGCGTCGGGAGAACTCGTTCTCGGGGAGCGAGCCGCGGCCATTGAACACTTCGACGGCTGTGACGAAGCGATAAGCGGGGTTCTTCGTCGCCCGGACAAGCGCGTCCGCGTACTCTTCCTCGTCGTTGGGTTTCCACGGCATCTGGCGACGGTAGGGGTGGGCGGCGATCATCACGCCACCGACCTCCTCGACAAAGCCGGCTAGCTCGTGGCTGCGGTGCATGCCGAACTTGTACTCGTGCATACCGAACACGAGGATGTGGCCATCCTCGGTGTTGATCTCCATCGCCCGGATCACGTTGAAGTCGTGGCGTTTCGCAAGGTCGGCGACGTCGTCTTCCTCCCACGCCCAGTCGTGCTCCGCGAGCACGAACGCATCGAGGTCCGCCTCTTTCGCGAGGTCGACCATCTCGTCCGGCGTGAGGAATGAGTCCCACGACCGGGGCTTGGTGTGCGTGTGGAGGTCGATCAGCATCCGGTGGCGCGGTCCGTTCTCAGCTCAACTGAAACGCGAAGCGGGGGCGGTCATGACCGCCCCCGCCTCGGTTCGTCTCAGCGTTCAGTCCTAGACGTCGGCCGTCAGCACCAAGGTGCCAGTGACGGACAGGCTGCCGCCCGTGCCGTTGACGATCGCGGACTGGGCACTCGTCTGCTTGCCTGGCAAGCCGTGGACGCCATCCTCCGCCGTTCCCGACAACTGTCGGTAGGCCTCGATGAGCAGCATCATCCCGTACATGCCGGAGTGGCTGAACGAGAGTCCCCCGCCGTTGGTGTTCACAGGGAACTTGCCACCGGGGCTGGCGTTGCCGTCAGCCCACAGGCTCGGCCCTTCACCGCGAGGCGTCAGACCGAGCATCTCGGCCGTGATCCCGGCCGTGACGGTGAACGAGTCGTAGATCATCGCCATTTCCATGTCGCCTGGGCCCATCCCGGCCATCCGGTAGGCGGCCTCGCTGGAGGCAGCCGCGGAGGTGGCGGTGAAGTCGCCCATTTCGAGCATGTCCTGGTGGCTCTGGTTCTCACCAGCGCCCGCGATCCAGACCGGCGAGGTCTTGAACGAGCGTGCCTTCTCGGCCGAGGCGACCAACACAGCACCGCCGTGGTCGGTCACCAGGCAGATGTCGAGCAGGTTCAGCGGCCAGACGATCATTCGCGAGTCCAGGACGTCCTGGACGGTGATCGGGCCACCAGCCGGGTGTGTGTCCTTGGAATGCATGACCGCGCGCGGGTTGAGGCCGGCCCACTCGCGCGTCGCGACCGCGATGTTCGCGAAGTCTTCCTTCGTCGAACCCCACTGGTGCATATGACGTGTGAGGGCGTGCGCGTAGTTCGAGGGCGCGCCCCAGTTCCCGTAGAGACCGCCACCGAACATGGCCGAGGGCAGCCATGGGTCGCCCCCACCACCGCGGAGCGTGCCCTTGCCCTGGTTCTTGCGAGCCGAATAGCCCGCTTCGCCGTGGCTGACGACTGCGATGTCGATGATGCCGGCGTTGATCGCCGCCATCGCATGGTGGACGTGCATCTGGAACGAGCAGCCACCGACCGCGGTGGTGTCGATGTACTTCGGGTGAATCCCGAGGTACTCCGCCAGCATGTTCGAGTGGTTCGTCGCGAAGATGCCTTCGATCTCCCCAGGGGAGATGCCGGCGGCGTCGCAGACGTTGCGAATAGCCTCAATGTGCAGGTTGAGGGCGGTCGTGCCCTCTTCGATGTAGCCGATCTTGTCCGATTCTGCGGCCGCGACGATCGCGGCGCTCATGGACGGGTTGCTTGGCATGTTCTTCCCCCGCGCCTAGTCGACCACGCGCCAGTACGGGACATAAGTGTCCTCGTCGGCTTGATCGAACTCGACTTTCACCTTCGCGCCGATCTTGATCGACTCAGGGTTCTCGGCGTCCACACCGCGCAGCGCGGTGAACATCCGATCGCCCTCCTTGAGGTCGATGTAGGCCGTGGCGTACGGCGTCTCTTCGCCCCAGGCGCCGAACGCGCGGTTCTGGACGGCGTAGGTGTGGATGAAGCCCTCACCGCTCGCCTCGAACCACTCGATGGCGGAGCTGTAGCAGTGCGGACAGAGGATCCGTGGGTACCAGTGCACCCGGTTGCAGGAGGTGCAACGAGGGAGCATCAGCTTGCCCTCTTTTGCTCCGTCCCAGAACGGCTGCGTGACATAGGGATCCGGACTGGGGATCGGCTTGTTGTAGTCGGCCATTCCCGTTCCTTTCTCAATCGATTCCGACGGTCGCGAGGCCGCCGCTGGTTCAGTGCGAATGCCGCCTAGACGTCATCACTCCGGCGTCCGCTGACGCCGGAGATCTTAGACATCGGACGTCAGGACGAGCGTGCCGGTCACGGACAAGAGACCACCGGTGCCGTTGACGACCGCCGATTGGGCGCTCGTCTGCTTGCCCTCGATGCCGTGGACGCCATCTTCGGCCGTTCCCGACAACTGTCGGTAGGCCTCGATGAGCAGCATCATCCCGTACATACCGGAGTGGCTGAACGAGAGCCCGCCACCGTTGGTGTTCACAGGGAACTTGCCGCCGGGACTGGCGTTGCCGTCAGCCCACAGGCTCGGCCCCTCACCGCGAGGGGTCAGACCGAGCATCTCGGCCGTGATCCCGGCCGTGACGGTGAACGAGTCGTAGATCATCGCCATTTCCATGTCGTTCGGACCCATGCCGGCCATCCGGTAGGCAGCCTCGCTGGAGGCGGCCGCGGAGGTGGCAGTGAAGTCGTCCATCTCGAGCATGTCGGCGTGGCTCTGGCTTTCACCGGCACCCGCGATCCAGACCGGTGAGGTCTTGAACGAGCGCGCTTTCTCGGCCGAGGCGATCAAGACCGCGCCGCCGTGGTCGGTGACGAGGCAGATGTCCAGCAGGTTCAGCGGGTAGACGATCGACCGGGAGTCCATGACGTCCTGGACGGTGATCGGTCCGCCGAACTTGTTGGTCTCCTTGGAGTGCATGACGGCGCGCGGGTTGAGGCCCGCCCACTCACGCGTGACGACGGCGATCTCGGCGAAGTCTTCCTTCGTCGAACCCCACTGATGCATGTGGCGGGTCAGGGCGTGCGCGTAGTAGGAGGGCGGACCCCACGCGCCGTATGGGCCCCCGCCGAACTGAGCGCCCGGCAACCAGGGGTCACCGCCGCCGCCGCGGAGGGTGCCGTTGCCACCGTTCTTACGAGCGGAGAAGCCCGCCTCGCCGTGGCTGACGACCGCGATGTCGATGATGCCGGCGTTGATCGCGGCCATCGCGTGGTGGACGTGCATCTGGAACGAGCAGCCGCCAACGCTGGTCGTGTCGATGTACTTCGGGTGAATTCCGAGGTACTCCGCCAGCATGTTCGAGTGGTTCGTCGCGAAGATGCCCTCGATCTCCCCGGGGGAGATGCCGGCGGCGTCGCAGACGTTGCGGATCGCCTCGATGTGGAGGTTGAGGGCGGTCGTGCCCTCCTCGATGTAGCCGATCTTGTCGGACTCTGCGGCCGCGACGATCGCGGCACTCATTGATGGGTTGCTGGGCATTCGCTACTCCTGTGCGCCCTGGCGGCCCGGCGGCCGCGTTGCTGGGAAGCGCGCGCTAGTCGACTACTCGCCAGTACGGGACAAACGTGTCGTCGTCGGCCTGGTCGAACTCGACCTTCACCTTGGCGCCGATCTTGATCGACTCCGGGTTCTCGGCGTCGACACCGCGCAGGGCCGTGAACATCCGGTCGCCCTCGAGGAGGTCGATATACGCCGTCGCGTACGGCGTCTCTTCGCCCCAGGCGCCGAAGGCGCGGTTCTGGACGGCGTAGGTGTGGATGAAGCCTTCACCGCTTGCCTCGAACCACTCGATGGCGGAGCTGTAGCAATGTGGGCAGAGGATCCGCGGGTACCAGTGGACCCGGTTACAGGAGGTGCAGCGAGGGAGCATCAGCTTGCCCTCCTTGGCACCGTCCCAGAACGGCTGTGTGACGTACGGGTCCGGGCTCGGGATGGGCTTGTTGTAGTCGGCCACTCCCGCTCCTTTCTAATCCGGGCGGGTGACGTTCCGAAATGGACCGCCGCCCTCCACTGGCGAAACGTTGCTCAGGACCCGATCTGAAGCGGGGCCGAGGCCGTGACCGACTGTCCAGCCTCTGGGGAAGCCTGCGGACCGTGCGGTGCGCGAGGAGTTCCACGGGGCCGGTTCGCGCCGAAGTCGCGACCGGGGCGCACTCTAGCGGGGTCGTGATCGTCGGGTCAACAACGCGAGCGGGTGCCGGCTTTCGGCGGACGAGGCTTGAGCTTTCCACAGATCGCGGGAGGGCGTTCGAGACATAGCGCACGCCCATCCGAGAGGCGGATCCGAGCGGCCTCTCATTTCATTGAACGCCATGTGACCCCGTGCTACGTTCCGTCCGCGTGAGCCCCGGTGTCCCACTCACTGGGAGGCTGCCCCGCTTCGAGACGGGGTAGCTGGGGCCTCTTCCAGGAGGGCCGCAGCGAGTGATCCCGGAGCAGTTCGGGCGAGTCGTCATTCTGCTGGGGGTCGCGCTCTCATTCCCGGCGCTCCCCCTCGGTGTCTCCTACCTCCTTTATCGATTCAGAATTCGCCCCGAACACCACGACCCGATCAAGGACGCCACCTATGAGTGCGGTGTGCTGGCCGAGGGTGGCTCTTGGGGCCAGTTCAACGCCCGCTACTACTTGTTCGCGCTCGGCTTCGTGATCTTCGATGTCGAAGTCGTCTTCCTCTATCCGTGGGCGGTGAACCACGCCGCGCTCGGTCTCGAGGTGCTGGCGAAGTCCTTCATCTTCATCGGCATCCTCGCCTTCGGCCTCGCCTATGCCTGGCGGCGTGGCGCGTTGGAGTGGCGCTAATGCCCGCCGGACCGACGCAGCTCGAGGGACACCGCGTCGCCCAAGCGTTGAACGCGGCGCTGCCCGGCATCGCAACCACAGCTACGGACGAATGGGTCGAGGTGGATCACGCACGCGTCGACGAGGCGCTGCGTTGGCTGCACGACTCGGATGAGTTTGACGCGGCACAGCTCAGCAACCTCTGCGGCGTCGACTACCACGATCACTTCGCGATCGTGTACCACCTGCAGTCGCTTGATCGGAATCATCAGGTCGTGGTGAAGGCGCGGATCGCCGACCACGAGCAACCGGCGCTGCCGAGCAGCTACCCGGTCTACAAGGGCGCGCTGCTCCAGGAGCGCGAGGTCTTCGACCTGATGGGTGTCCACTTCGAGGGGCACCCAGATCTCCGGCGCCTGTTCCTCTGGGACGGCTTCCCGGGCCACCCGCTGCGCAAGGACTTCATGGGCATCGGCGAGGGCCTTACGAGTGGGCTCAGTCGCTTCCCGTTCGAGAACAAAGGAAACCCGGACCGCCTGCTCAACCGCGACAACGTGATTCAGCCTGACGAGCAGGACGTTCCGAGTGACTGGTCAGGGGCAGCGCCCGCATGACCACCTCGGCCGAGCCGTACGTCCTCAACATCGGACCGCAGCACCCGTCGACGCACGGAGTGTTCCGGATCCGCGTGGTGATGGATGGCGAGCGGATCCAGGACCTCGACATGATCGTCGGGTACCTGCACCGCTCGATGGAGAAGCTCGCCGAAGAGCGGACCTACACGCAGAACATTCCGTTTACCGACCGTGCGGACTACCTCGCGGCGATGTCCGGGAACCTCGGACTGTGTTTGGCGGCCGAGCGACTCGCCGACGTCGAGGTGCCCGAGCGGGCCTCGTACCTGCGGGTGATCTTCGCGGAGCTCCAACGGATCGCGAGCCACGCGATGGCGAACGGCACGCTGGTGAGCGACGCGGGCGCGTGGCAAACGCCGCTCCTCTACATGTTCCGCGAGCGCGAGAAGATCCTCGATCTATTCGAGATGACCTGTGGCGCGCGGCTGACGACGAACTACATGCGCATCGGGGGCGTCGCCTTCGAGCCGCCTGACGAGTTCTGGCCCGCGCTCCAGGAGCTGGTCGACGAGCTACCGGAACGGATCAGCGAGTACGAAGAGCTGCTCACCCAGAACGAGATCTTCGTCGCGCGGACCCGCGGCGTTGGGATCATCACCCCCGAGGATGCGATCAATGGGTCGCTGGTCGGCCCCGCGCTCCGTGGCTCGGGGGTCCCGTGGGATCTCCGCAAGGCGGAGCCGTACTGCGTGTACGACCGGATGGACTTCGACGTGCCGATTGGCCGCACCGGCGATGTCTACGACCGCTTCATGGTCCGGCTCGCCGAGACCCGCGAATCGGTGAAGATTCTGCGTCAGGCGATCGCCGGTATCCCGGACGGGCCGCACAAGACCGACATTCCGCTGGCGTTGCGCCCTGAGCCCGGCGAGGTCTACGGACGCGTCGAGGGTCCTCGAGGCGAACTGGGCTTCTATCTCGTCTCAGACGGTGGTCCCGCACCGTACCGCTTCCACATCCGCGCTCCTTCACTGATCAACCTGTCGCTCTTGCGTGAGATGGCGCGTGGCGCTGCGCTCTCCGATGCGGTGGTCGCCCTCGGTTCGATCGACATCGTGGTCGGGGAGATCGACCGATGAGCGACGCCCCGCTTCAGCGGTCGAATGACTCGGCGCAGCGTCGTCCGGCTACGCCGATGGCGCAGCAGATCCTCGATCGCGGGTCGCTGCTCGATGACGCGAAGGCGGTTCCGAACGGCCTGAAGGCTGCGGGCGCAGTGCTGGGGCTCGGGTTCCTCGCGGTGAACGCGGCGATCGCCTTCATCGTGATAGACGGCCGCCTCGATGGCGAGTGGTACGACTTCCGCGACCTCGGGAACGCAATCGCGCGGCTGCGGGCTGAGCTGGACGACACCAGCGCCGGGCCATGGCTCTCGTACTGGGTGACCGGCGTCATCGGCGCCGTCGGCATCCTCAGCTTCCTCGGCGGATTCCTCCTGATCGGCTCGTGGATCGAGCGCCGGCTGCTCGCGCGCTTCCAGATCCGGATGGGGCCCAACCGGGTTGGCCCATTCGGGCTGCTCCAGCCGCTCGCCGATGCACTGAAGCTGATGCAGAAGGAAGTGCTGATTCCGCTCGGTGCCGATCGGATGCTCTTCTACCTGCCGCCGATCCTCGTGTTCATCCCGGCGATGCTCGCCTGGGGGCCGGTGCCGTGGGCACCGAACATGTCCTACCTCGATCTCAACGTCGGGCTGCTCTACGTCATCTCGATCACGTCGCTGTCGGTGCTGGCGATCTGGATGGCGGGCTGGGCCTCGAACAACCACTACGCGTTGCTCGGCTCGATGCGCACGGTCGCGATGATGGTCTCGTACGAGATCCCGATCAGCCTCTCGCTGCTGGTCGTGGTGCTACTGACCGGATCGCTGAACCTCGGGGACATCGTGGCCTGGCAGGCCGACCACAACATCTGGCTGGGTGCGCTGCTGCCGTTCGCGATGTTCACCTTCTTCTTCTCCTCGACGGCGGAGATCAACCGCACACCAAACGACATCGCCGAGGCGGAGTCAGAGATCGTTGCCGGCTTCCACACGGAGTACTCCGGCATGAAGGCCGGCCTGTTCCTGGCGGTCGAGCTCGGCAACGCCTTGCTCGTCGGCGCGCTGCTCGCGACCTTCTTCCTTGGCGGCTACTCGATGTTCGGCCTCGAGGAGTGGATCCCGCCGTACCTGATCCTCGCCGCGAAGGCGACGGCGGGTTACTTCGCCTTCATCTGGCTGCGGGCGACGCTCCCGCGGTTCCGCATCGACCAGCTGATGAGCTTCGCGTGGAAGTACCTGATCCCGCTGTCGATCGCGAACGTCCTCGTCGTCGCGATCGAAGCCTCGATCGCGGCGCGCTGGGATGTCGAGGGCATCTTCATCTACGGCAGCTTCGCGATCGTGAACCTGGGCATCACGGCGTTCGCCGTCCGAAGCTGGGCGAAGGTCGTCGGCTACACACCCGACCTCGAACGGCCGGTCGGTACGCGCATCGCCCCGAGAATCGGCGGCCTCAAAGAGGCGAAGAGGATCCAGGCGGGCGCGTAGTGGAGTCGACCGGAATCGTCGTCGCCTTCTACGTGCTGTCAGCAATGACGGTGATGTCGGCGTTGTCTGTGTTCCTGATGCGGAACCTCGTGCACGCGATCGTGTTCCTCGTGCTGTCGTTCATCGGCATGGCGGGGCTGTTCGTCACCCTCTCTGCCGACTTCATCGCCGTGGCACAGATCCTGATCTATGCCGGCGCCATCTCCGTCCTACTCGTGTTCGCGGTGATGCTCACACCGCTCGCCTCGAGGAACAACGGCAATTCGCTCTACGCGGCGCCTGGCCTGCTGCTCGGCGCGGCGATCGCCGCGATCGTGGTGTTCACCGCGATCGACGTTGAGTGGAATGAGCTGACCGGCACAGCGCTCGAAGAGCGCGCGTTCCTCGACACCATCTCCGGCATCGGCGACCTGCTCCTCGGGCGGTACATCCTCGCCTTCGAGGTGGCCTCGGTCCTGCTGCTGTTCGCGCTCCTCGGAGCGATCGTGCTGGTCACCGACCGAGGCGAGGTCGACACGGAAGCCGAGGCTGAGGACGGCGCGAGCGGCGCAGTTGCGGCGGATGACGCGGTATGACGATCACCCTTGCTCACTACCTCGCGGTCTCGGGTCTCGTCTTCGGCATCGGCGTGGCGATCGCGCTCTCAAAGCGCAACGTGGTCGCCGTGCTGATGGGCGTCGAGCTGATGCTGAACGCTTCAAACCTCGCCTTCCTCGCCTTCTCGCGCTTCAGTGGCGCGTTCCAGGAAGGCACCGAGCCGCTCGCTGGACACACGTTTGTGGTGTTCGTTCTCACGGTCGCCGCTGCGGAAGCTGCGGTCGCCCTCGCGATGGCGGTGCTCATCTACCGCCGCCGCGAGACGGTCGACCTCGACAGAATCAGCGTGCTGCGATGGTGATCCTCAGAACCCGGACCCCGATGCCACGGACTGGGGTGCCTCGATGTGGGTGAAGTTCATGGACGTGCCTGACGGCTACGCCGCCTCGATCTGGCGCGAGCTGTTCAGCCAGGAGGCGGTGTCCGTGCGCGTGGTGCCGCCGCTCGAGGTCGGCTCGATGCGTGATGCGCGCGTGCTCTGGGTGCCCGACGGCAAGACGCACGTGGCCCGCGAAGTGCTGAACAAGGTCTAGCGATGTTCCTAGGCGACATTCCCGAAGCAGCCGTCTGGGCGATCTACTTCGCTCCGATGGTGTCGTTCGCGGTGATCGCGGCGGCACTGCTGCTCAGAGTGCCGCAGTTCGAGGGCCGCCACGCCAGCGGCCTGACGATCGGCGCGATCGGGTTGTCGTGGCTGCTCGCGCTGTGGGCGCTCGACACATCCGTTGGCCACGACGGGGAGCACTTCGGGTTCGAACCGCACCTCTGGATGGAGCTGTTCGAGCTGCAGGTTGAGTTCGGCGTCACGCTCGACTCGCTAAGCGCGCTGATGATGTTCGTCGTCACCTCGGTGTCGCTCGTCGTGCAGATCTACTCGACCGGTTACATGCACGGGGACACCGGCTACGCCCGCTACTTCATGTATATGTCGCTCTTCACCGTGGCGATGCTCGGCCTCGTGATGGCCTCGAGCTTGCTGCAGCTCTTCGTTCACTGGGAGCTGGTCGGACTCACCTCGTACTTGCTCGTGGGCTTCTGGTTCCACAAGCCGTCGGCCGCCGCCGCTGCGAAGAAGGCGTTCATCGTCACCCGCTTCGGCGACTTCTTCTTCCTGATCGCCGTCGTCCTGATCTGGACGAAGACCGGCGGCGTCTTCGATATCGCGGAGATCAACGCGATCGCCGAGCATCACGAGCTATCGAGTTCAGTGATGACAGGCTTCGTCCTCGGCATCTTCGCTGGCGCAGTCGGGAAATCGGCGCAGTTCCCGCTGCACTTCTGGCTACCGGATGCGATGGAGGGCCCGACGCCGGTGTCCTCGCTGCTGCACTCCGCCACGATGGTCGCGGCGGGCGTGTACCTGCTGAGCCGGTTCTTCCCGGCCGTCGAGGCGGCACCCGGTGGCGTACACACGACGATCGCGTACATCGGCGGCTTCACCGCGATCTTCGCCGCTTCGATGGGGATTGTCGCGAACGACATCAAACGAGTGTTGGCGTACTCGACGATCTCGCAGCTTGGCTACATGGTGATGGCGATCGGCCTGGGTGGATTCGTGGCGGCGATCTTCCACCTGTTCACGCACGCATTCTTCAAATCTCTGCTGTTCCAAGGCTCCGGTTCGGTCAACCACGCGACTGGCACCTTCGACATGCGCCTGATGGGCGGTCTGCGAAAGGTCATGCCGATCACCTTCGCGACGTTCATGATCGGCTCACTGTCACTCGCTGGGGTGTTCCCGCTGGCCGGATTCTGGAGCAAGGACGAGCTGCTGCTCGACGCCTGGAACCACGACAAGTTCCTCTGGTTCATCGGCACCGTGGTCGCGTTCATGACAGCCTTCTACATGTTCCGCGCGATCTTCATGACCTTCTTCGGCGAGTACCGCGGTGGCGAGGAACCCGAGCATGGCGAGGCGGGACCACCGCACGAATCGCCGCGCTCGATGACCGTGCCGCTGATCATTCTGGCGGTGCCCTCGGTGCTGTTCGGTCTGTTCGCACTGAACGGCTTCGGCACCTTCCTTGAGGGCTCGCTGCCGGAGGAGATCCGACACTTCGAGTTCCACGTCGAGGGAGTGGTCCTCGCCTCTTCGACCATCGCGGCGCTCGGCGGTATCGGCGCGGCCGCGGCGGTGTACTTCTTCCGTCAGCCGGATCCAGAGCAGCTCGGGAAGATGGCCGGTCCGCTCTACACCGTCGCCGCGGACAAGTACTACGTGGACGAGATCGCCGAGGACGGCATCATCCGAGGCGCCCTCGACAAAGTGTTCGGGCCCGCAGCGGCAGCGTTCGATAAGTACGTGGTTGACGGCGTGGTGAACGGCGTCGCGCTGGCGGCGCGACAGGTCGGCGACATGGCGCGCCGCCTCGAGACGGGGCAGCTCCAGGCGTACACCTCGATGTCGATGCTGGGCGTGGTGGTGGCGGTCGTCGTCATCTTCGTCATCAGCGGGAATGTGTTGGAGCGCTAGATGCCGACGCTCTTCCTCTTCCTCCCGGCGGTCGGCGCCCTGCTTTCCCTGATGCTGCCGCGCCATCGCGAGGGCGACGCGCGCTGGATCGCGCTGATCTTCTCGACGCTCGCGTTCGCCGTCTCGATCGTCATCTTCATCTGGTTCGACCCCGATCAGGCGGGTTACCAGATGATCGACCAGTTTACCTGGATCAACCCGGGGCGCGGCGCCTTCGAGGTTCAGTACGTCGTCGGGATCGACGGACTGTCTGCGCCGCTCGTCTTGCTCCTCGGACTGCTCTCGGTGGTCGCCGTCCTGGTCTCGTTCAGCGTCGAGGTACGGGTGAAGGAGTACTTCGCCTACCTCTTGCTCCTCGAGACCGCCGTTGCCGGCGTCTTCCTGTCCCTGGACCTGATCCAGTTCTTCCTCTTCTGGGAGCTCGAGCTGCTTCCGATGTACATGCTGATTTCGCTGTGGGGCACGGGGCGCAACCGCTACAGCGCGATGAAGTTCCTGATCTACACCCTTGCCGGTTCGGCGTTCATGCTCGTCGGGTTCCTGGTGCTCGGCCTCGCGGGCGGCACGTTCGAGATCGCGGTGCTGACCGAGGCGCCGCCACAGGACGCACTCGTCCCGCTGTCGCTGGTCTTCTGGGCGATCATGCTCGCGTTCCTCGTGAAGCTGCCCGTGTTCCCCTTCCACACCTGGCTACCAGATGCGCACACCGATGCGCCGACGGCGGTCTCCGTGATGCTGGCTGGCGTGCTGCTGAAGATGGGCGGCTACGGCATCCTCCGGATCGTGTTGCCGATCCTTCCTGATCAGGCGCACGACTTCCGGGTGATCCTGGCGGTGATCGCCGGTTTCTCAGTGATCTATGGCGCTGTGATCACGCTGCAGCAACGCGACCTGAAGCGACTGGTCGCGTACTCCTCGGTCTCGCACATGGGCTACGTGCTGCTTGGGATTGCCGCGCTCGGGTCGCTCGGGCTGTCAGGTGCGGCACTTCAGATGTTCACGCACGGCACGATCACTGGCCTGCTCTTTGTGATGGTCGGGCTCGTGTACGAGCGGACCCACACGCGTGAGATTTCTGAGATGAGCGGCCTGATGCACCGCATGCCGCTGATCGGCACCGTGATGCTGATTGCTGGTCTGGCATCACTTGGTCTGCCGGGCCTGTCCGGGTTCGTCGCCGAGCTCACGACCTTCCTCGGCGCCTTCGACGCGCATCCTGCCGCGACGATCGCTGGAATCTTCGGCGTTGTCCTCGCGGCGGGCTACATCCTCTGGACCGTCGAGCGCGTCTTCCATGGCCCGCCCGACGAGAAATGGGCACACCTGACCGACGCCAACCGCTGGTGGGAATACGCCGCGATGGGTTCGCTCGTGATCGCGATCGTCGCGGTGGGCATCTTCCCGTCGCTGCTGACAGAGTCGATTGAGAGCGGCATCGAGCCGATCGCGCGCATCTTCGAGGCCAGCGCATGAACGGCTGGGACCTCGTCCACCACATCGGGCCCACGATCGCCCTGTTCGTGGGCGCGGGGGTCGTGCTGAGCGCCGACATGCTGATGCCTCGCGGCGATGCTCAGCAGCCTCGCAGCGGGGCGCCGCTGGTCATGCTCACACTGCTCGCACTCGTCGTCGCTGGCGGGTGGGCGCTCTGGCACGCGAACACCGGCACTTCGGGGCCGGCGTTCGAGGGTGCGATCGTGATGGACCGCTTCGCGCTGTTCTTCATCTTCCTGCTGATCGCGACGACCGCGGCTGTGACCGTCGCTTCGACCGAGTGGGCGAAAGACCTTGACCTCAAGGGCGAGTATTACGCGCTACTCCTCGTCGCCGCGGGCTCGATGTCGTTGCTCGCGCAAGGCAACGACCTGATTCTGATCTTTGTCGCCCTCGAGACGACGTCGATCGTGCAGTACGTGCTGGTTGGCGTGACGCGGAAGGATCGCAGCGCCGAGGCCGGTATCAAGTACCTGATCAGCGGCGCAGTCGCCGCCGGGCTGATGATCTACGGCTTCGCATTCCTCTTCGGGACGACGGGCGCGACCTCGCTCGACGGCATCGCGGCCTTCGTCCAAGACGGCAACGAGGCCGCACGGCTCCCGCTGACGCTCGGCTTTGTCCTCGTGACGGCGGGATTCGGCTTCAAGATGGCAATGGTGCCGTTCCACGGCTGGGCACCCGACGTGTACCAGGGCGGGCCAACGCCGGTGATCAGCTTCCTGTCGGTCGCTTCGAAGGCGGGCGGCTTCGCGATTGCGCTGCGGCTGTTCTACAACGGCCTCGGCGGCGGCGGCACGTTCATCAGCGAAGACTGGGCCATCATGTTCGGCGTCTTCGCGGTCGCGTCGATGTTGTTCGGCAACCTCGGCGCGCTGGTACAGACGGATGCGCGGCGGCTGCTCGGATACTCCTCGATCGCGCAGGCGGGCAACGTGGCGATCGGGCTGGCAGCGGTCGCGGCTGGCAGCACGCTCGGGCCCTCAGGCGTGATGTTCTTCCTCGGAACCTACGTGGCGACGAACCTCGGTGCATTCTTCGCGGTAATGGCGATCTCGGAGCGGATCGGGTCGTACGAGATCAAGGACTACGCCGGCGTGATGAAGCGGTCGCCGGTCCTCGCTGGCGTACTAATGCTCTGCCTACTTTCGCTGACCGGTATTCCGCCAACCGCGGGGTTCATCGCGAAGCTCTATGTCTTCAACGGCGCCGTGCAGGCTGGCGAAGAATGGCTCGTCGCGGTCGTAGCGATCGCGGTCGTGAACACCGCGATCTCGGCGTTCTACTACTTGAGCTGGGTCCGAACGATGGTCCTCGAAGACCCCGCGGAGGAGACAACCTTCAGGGCGACCGGTCCGATGCAGGCGATGCTGGGCCTGGCCGCTCTGGGCGTACTGTTCTTTGGCCTCGTGCCGGCGCCCCTGATCTCGGCCGCCCAACGTGCCGCCGAGACGCTGGCCGTTCCGCTCCCATAGGGGCTTCGGCCCTTCTTTGCATGGCTGCTCACGTTTCGCTCGAGGTTGACGAAGGCCTCGATGTCGCTGCTGATGATCTGCAGCACGTGGCGGTCAACGCGATTCCTGAGGACGAACGCGAGATCGCCGAGCTGGGCATCCGGATCACCGGCGACGAACTGCTCCGGCAACTCAATCGCGACCATCGAGGGATCGATGAGCCGACAGACGTGCTGTCGTTTCCGGCGAGCGATGACGAGTTTCCCGATAGTCCCGAGGACGGCCGCTACCTCGGAGATATCGCCATCTCGCTAGCCGCGGCCGGGCGGAATTCGGCGATCACGGGAACGCCGCTCGACCGCGAATTGCGGCAGCTGGTGACGCACGGCGTGTTGCACCTGCTCGGCTATGACCACGAGTCCGAGGCTGACACCGCAGCCATGCGCGCGCGGGAGGTCGAGCTGCTGGGCGAATGGGTACACGCGATCTGGGATGCGCCTCCGACCCACTGACTACCAGGTTCGGATCCGATCACTGTCGTGGTCGGGTGTTCGGAACTGCGTTGCTACACTTGGGCCGCGGCCAGCCTCGCAACACAGAACGCGAGCCTGCGCTCTGGGGTGACATGGTTCTCGACGGAACTCCACCGGTCGGCGCGCCCGAAGGTGCGCCGCAGCAACAGCAAGTGCTGTACCGGAAGTGGCGACCCCGCCACTTCGCGGATGTGGTTGGCCAGGAGCCGATCACGACCACGCTGGCGCACGTCGTCGAGACTGGCACGCCCGCACACGCCTACCTGTTCAGTGGTCCTCGAGGCACGGGCAAGACCTCGACGGGGCGGATTCTGGCGAAGGCATTGAACTGCCGTCCCGGACCCGACGGTAGCCCCGATCCCGAGTGCGAGGCGTCGTACGACGACGGACGCGCGCTCGACCTGATCGAGCTAGATGCGGCCTCGAATCGGGGCATCGACGAGATCCGCGATCTCCGCGAGAACGCGGGGTATTCGCCGGCACTGGGGCCGTACAAGGTCTACCTGATCGACGAAGCGCACATGCTGACGGACGCGGCGTTCAATGCGCTGCTGAAGACGCTCGAGGAGCCGCCGCCACACGTCATTTTCATACTCGCGACGACGGAGCCGCACCGCATCCCGGCGACGATCTCCTCGCGCTGCCAGCGCTTCGACTTTCGGCGTCACACCCTCGAGAACATCATCGCGCGCCTCGATCTCCTTGGTAGCCGCGAGGACCTGACGGCCGAGGATGGCGTCTACGAGCTGATCGCGCGGCAGGCGACGGGCTCGCTACGTGACGCCGAGAACCTGCTGGACCAGCTGATCGCGTATCACGGCACGCAGCTCACCGTGGAGAACGTGCGGGCCGGCCTCGGCCTGGTCGTGGACGCGCGGACCGAGGCGGTCGCGCGCGCGGCGATCCACCGCGATCTGTCGAGTGGCCTCACGGCGCTCGTGGCGGCGCGGGACGACGGCGTCTCAATGCGCCCGTTCATGCGCGAGGTGGTCGCGATTCTGCGCAACGCCCTTCTGCTCAAGGCCGGCGCCGGCGACCAGCTCGCACTCGCCGACGGGGAGGCCGAGGAACTGGCTGCGATGGTGGCGGATGTCCGCGCGCCGGAGATCGTGGCTGCGCTGAGCGCGTTCGGGGACCTCGACTTCTCGGGCGATGCGTATGACTCGTTGCCGGCCGAGATCGCCTTCGCTGAACTGTGTACGGCCGCTGCCGCGCCCTCGAATCTGCCAGCGGCCACGGGGCAGGCACCTCAGCAGCGACAGCAACCAGCTCCGCAGCAGCGAGGTCCCGCGCCTCAGCAGGGCCAGCGTCCGCAGCAAGGGCAGCGTCGTGCTGCGCCGCAGCAGCGTCCGCCAGGTGGCCCGCCTCAGAACACGCCTTCGAACGGGGGGACGCCGCCCCCGGCGAAGCCTCAGGCGGCCGCACCGCGGACGCCCGCATTTGTCGCGCCCGATTCCGGCGAGGTCTCTGCCGAGCTGGAAGCGCTCCGCGGTCAGTGGGATGCCATTCGAGCCACTGCGAAGCAACTGAACTTCAAGGCCGGGGCACTTCTCGTGACTGCTTATCTGAAGTCGGTCGACGGGGACCGTGTGGAGGTGGGGTTCCGTTACCCGAACCACGTGGAGCAGATCAGGGAGAACGACGGAGGCGCACTGCTCGCGGCCGTCTCGCAAGCTGTCTCCCAGATAGCGAAGCGAGAGATGACGATCGTGCCGGTCGTCTGGGAAGAGCTGAACAACACCGGACCCACGCCGGCGCCGAAGACCTCCGGAGGACACCTCGTTGAGGAAGCTGGGGAGCTGGGCGCCGTTGTCATCGATGACTAGCGCCACGCACCGCGATCGAGGGCTGACGCGTCGTGAATGACCCGCGTGGTCAGCACCCCGACTCCACGACGTCACCAATCAACCGCCTAATCGAGGCGTTCCACCGCCTACCGGGGATCGGCCCGAAGAGCGCACAGCGCCTCGCGTACCACGTCTTGCGCGCCCCCGAAGAAGAAGCATCTGACCTTGCCGACGCGTTGATCGAGGTCAAGCGATCGGTCGTGCTGTGTGAGCGCTGCCAGAACCTGACCGACACGAACCCGTGTCGGATCTGCCTCGATACCGGGCGGGATCGGACGATCGTGTGCGTGGTCGAGGAGCCGCTCGATGTGCAGGCGATCGAGCGGACCGGCGGGTTCCGGGGGTTGTATCACGTGCTCCACGGCGTCATCTCTCCATCGGACGGCATCGGGCCCGAAGAGCTGAAGATCGCTGAACTACTGACGCGAATCCGAGATGTGGACACGGACGTTGCCGAGGTAATCGTGGCGACCAATCCGAACCTCGAGGGCGAGGCGACATCGATGTACCTCGCGCGCTTGCTGCAGCCGCTGGGCCTGTCGGTCACCCGATTGGCTCGAGGATTACCCGCGGGCGCCGACCTCGAGTACGCCGACGATGTCACGCTCGGACGGGCGCTGGAGTTCCGGCAGCAGGTCTAAGGCGCCTTCGACGCCTGACGACCCCTCGGGCCCCGAAACCGACGTTCTCCTCAGCGCTCACAGAGCGCCTCGGGAGGTAGGTTGGATGCATGCCGAGCCGGATTCCTCGTGTCACGAAGACTGCTGCGATCGTGCTCAAGCATCGCCGGCTGGGCGACGCCGATCGGATCGTGACGCTGCTGACGCCACATCGAGGAAAGATCGATGTGGTGGCCAAGGGGTTGCTGCGTTCCCGAAGCAAGATGGCCGGACACCTCGAGCCGCTGACGCTCACCGAGGTCGTGCTTGCGCACGGGCGGTCGATGGACATCGTGACGCAAGCCCAGACGGTGGAGCCGTTCGCCGGCCTGCAGCGCGAGCTGGAATTGCTGAGCACCGCGATGTACCTGCTCGAACTGACCGACAGGTTCACGGTGGAACACGCGGACTCACTCGACGTGTACGAACTCCTCGAGGCGTCGCTGCGCCGTTTGTCCCGCGGGGATGGGGTGACTCTGGTGACTCGGCTCTTCGAGCTGGGGTTGCTCGCGAGCACGGGGTTCCGGCCGGAGCTGGAGCACTGCCTCGAGACGGGGGAGCCGGTAGCGGCGGAGCGAGCGTTCTGGACGCATCGAGGCGGTGGTGTGGTGAGCGAGGCGGGACGCGCGTCGCATCCTGAAGCGTTCGCCCTCGATGCGCGCGTGTTGCGGGTGCTGCGGGCATTCCAGGCGCTGCCCTACGAGGAAGCGGGGCGGATTCGGATCGACCCAGAGCTGGCGGGGCGCCTCGAGCGTGTGATGCACGAGTTCGTTCGGGCTCAGGCTGAACGCGAGCTGAAGTCCGCTGAGTTCGTATCGGAATCGCGGCGTGTCTCACTCGGGTCTACAGATGCTGTCGCTGGCGGCACTGAGCCGGTCTGAGAAGGCGCAGTCGTCACCTCGGGCCTGATCCGTATCGATCGCACAGCCGCGGCGGACGATCGCTCTTCATCTATTCCTCGTCGGCTCTTACTGAGCGGCAACAAGCGGATACCTACGATCCGACCTGGCCAGAGGCAGCCGGCAGGATTCGTTTATGAGCCGCTCGACCGGGCAGGACGCGTTTGGGAGCGCAATCGAAGCGCGCTATCGTGTCGCGACCTGTGCGCTGGCTGCCGTAGGCAGTCCCGTCCCGTCGCCGACTCGGAGCCGGTCGATATGAGCTCGACGCCCTCGACGCTGACGACCCGCTGGGGTGTTCCGCTCGACGAGGGCGCGAAGATCAAGGCATCGACGCTGCGGTCGATGGCGCGGATGTTCCGGTCGTACCGCTGGCGGATCGCAGCGATTGTCTCGTTGACGGTCGTCTCGGTCGCGCTGGAGCTCATTCCCACCTTGCTGATCGGCATCATGATCGGCGACACCGTCGATCAGGTCGCGGACAGTCAGCCGATCGATCAAGGGCGACTCTTCGCGTTCTTCAGCATCACCGTGGGGCTCTACGCAGCGTCGGCACTCTTCAGCCTGCTGACGTCCTACCTCGAGACCTCGACGGGCAATGCCGTCACGCACGACATCCGGCAGCAGCTCTACGACCACCTCAACCGGTTGTCGATCCACTTCTTCACTTCGACGCGAACCGGCGAGATCCTCTCGCGGGTCTCGACGGATGTGAACGCTGTCCAGAACGTGGTCTCACTGACGTTCGCGACGTGGGTGAACACGTTCAGCACGCTCGCGATCGCGCTCGGCATCATGATCTATCTCGACTGGCGCCTCTCTACGATCGCGGCTGCGGTGCTGATGATCTGGATCTTCCCGATGTGGCGGGTCGGGCAGCACATGCGCGGCCTCCAGCGCGAGTGGCAGGAGGAAGCCGGCGGGATGCAGGCGCATCTCCAGGAGACGCTCTCCGTTTCCGGGATGATGATGGTGCGCTCGTTCGGTCGCCGTGACTTCGAGCAGGAGCGGTTCGGCGAGGCCAACGACCAGCTCCGCGACCTTGCGGTCCGTCGCTTGATGGCCAGCCGCTGGTTGCGCCTCGCGACGCGGCTCTTTGGGGCGGTCTCGCTCGCCGTCGTGTTCTGGTGGGGCGCTCGCGGGATCGGCGACGGCAGCCTGTCGATCGGCGAGGTCGTCACCTTTGCGTTGCTGACGCAGCGAGTGTTCGGACCGTTCTCGCAGCTGGCGCAAATCAACACGCAGATCATTTCCTCGGTGGCGCTGTTCGAGCGCATCTTCGAGTACCTGAACATGTCGGTCGAGATCGACGAACGTCCGGATGCGGTGGCGCTGGTCGACGCTCGAGGCGAAGTGGCGTTCGAGAACGTGACCTTCGCCTACGAGCCCAACGGTGACCCAGCGCTGCGCGACGTCAGCTTCCGGCTCGCTCCGGGGCAGATGGCCGCCATCGTCGGGCCGTCGGGGGCCGGCAAGACAACGATCACGTACATGCTGCAACGCTTCTACGACCCGGACAGCGGCCGGGTGGCGATCGACGGCCACGATTTCCGCGACCTGACGATGGCCTCGATCTCCGGCACCGTCGGCGTGGTCGCGCAGGACACGACGCTGTTCTTCAGCTCGTTGCGTGACAACATCCGCTACGGCCGCCTCGACGCGAGCAACGAGGAGATCGAGGAGGCCGCACGTGCCGCCGGTCTCAGTCAGCTGATGGACGATCTCGAGGATGGCCTCGATACGGTCGTTGGGGAACGGGGCTACCGGCTCTCCGGGGGCGAGAAGCAGCGCGTGTCGATCGCGCGGGCGATCCTCAAGGACCCGCCGGTCCTGATCCTCGACGAGGCGACCGCCTCGTTGGACTCGCGTCTCGAAGCCGAGATTCGTGATGCGACCGAGCGGCTCGCGCAGGGGCGCACGACGGTGGTGATCGCTCACCGACTCTCCACGGTCGTCGCGGCGGACGTGATCCTCGTCGTCGATGGCGGGCGCATCGTGGAGCAAGGCTCCCATGCGAAGCTGCTCAAGCAGGGTGGCTTGTACGCCTCGCTCTACGAGTCGCAGTTCGCGCAGAGCGAGGCGGAGAGCGGGCTGAAGAAGAAGTCCAAGAAATCGAAGAAAGCCAAGAAGGCCGCGAAGAAGAAGGTTGGCGCGAAGAAGCGCTAAGACCTCGCCGCGCCGTGCCTGTCGACCGTCAGCGCATGCGCCACTCGGGAGCGCGCTTTTCGGCGAAGGCGCGAGCACCCTCGACTGAGTCTTCCGACGTCCAGACGTTTTCGATCAGCGAGGCGCCCATGCGGCGCGTAGTCCATTGGCATCTCCATGCCGAGGTGGGCGAGCTTGCGCGTGGCGCGGACGGCGAGCGGGGCGTTGGCGGCGATCGTCTCGGCCATCTCGATCGCAGTGGGGAGCAGGTCGGCTTGCGGCGTGACGCGTGTGACGAGGCCCATACGGAGCGCTTCTTCGGCTTCGACCGGTTCTCCGCTGAGCAGGAGCCACATCGAGTTCGAGAGTCCGACGAGTCTCGGGAGATTGAAGGAACCTCCGGGTGGGCAGAGCCCGACTTTGACCTCCGCGAGGGCCATGCGCGCGCCCTCGGCGGCGATGCGGATGTCGCAGGTGAGAGCCTTTTCGAGGCCGCCGCCGTACGCCGCGCCGTTGATCGCGGCGATGGTGGGTTTGCCGTGGTCGGGGGCGATGCGCTCGAAACGGCCGATTGGACCGGTGGCCCTCGGGATGGCCGGCTCGCCTGAGGCGTCCTGCTCAGCGGCTTCCTTGAGGTCGCGCCCCGCACAGAAGGCTCGGTCGCCGGCGCCGGTGTAGATACCGATCCAGACGTCGTCGTCGTTGATGAACTCTTGCTCGGCGGCGCGAAGTTCAGTGCTGAGCTCGCGACCGAGAGCGTTCATCCGGTCAGGGCGGTTGAGCGTGATGATGCCCACGTGGTCGCGCTTCTCGTACAGGACGAATGGCATTGTGGCCTCCTCGGACTTATCTACCTCAAGCTGCGTTGAGGTAGGCGGAGTCTAGAGGCGAATGCAGGCGGGCGGAGGCACGCGGGGGGCGTCGTCGCTAGGGCTTCGCTTTCGCGCGGAGGAGGTCGAGCAGCTCCGGGTCGGTGGCGTCGGTTTCGTACCCACCGGGAAACGGCGGGCGTGCCGGGAGGCCGAGGCCCATGAGCACGACCGGGTGCTGGTAATAGGTGAAGTAGAGCGGCGTCGTCACACTGGGGATCAGGGCGGGGTGGGCGGCTTCGGCCGACCTGACGGCCTCGACACGAGCGGCGAGATCGAGGGTTGGGAAGTCGGGTGCGGCCGCCTGGATCGCCTCAAGTGCTGGGGTGACGTTCGCGGAAACACGGCTGTTTGACGCAATGGCGGTCGCGACCGCGGAACCGAGGCCGAGCGTTCCAGCGCCGGGCAGCTTCTCGTCCTCGGACGGTGGGATCAGCGTGTCCAGGAATGCGCTCATGAACGCGGCATCTTCGAGTGGAGCGGTGGGATTCGTCATGAGTCGAACAGGTTCCCGATGTTGCGTTTGATGGAATCGGCGACGTAGAGCGCGAGCGCCTGGATCGTCGAGGTGGGGTTCACGCCAGCCGAGGTCACGAAGATGCTGCCGTCGATGATGAAGAGGTTCTTCACGTCGTGGGACCGGCCCCACTCATTGACGACGGAGGTCTTTGGGTCGGTGCCCATGCGGGCGGTGCCCATGAGATGCCAGCCGGCCTGCTCGAGGAGGTGTTCGGAGTAGGTGTCGGTGGCACCGGCGGCGCGGAGGACCTCGTGGCCACGCTCCTCGGCGTGGGTGAGCTGGCGGTGGCTGTTCTCGCTGACCTCGTAGGTGATCTTCGGGGCGGGGATGCCGTCGCTGTCGGTGAGCTCGGGGTCGAGGGTGACGGTGTTGGCCTCGTCAGGGAGGTCTTCGGTGATGCCGACCATACCGGCGGTGTGGTCGTAGATCTCGGACCAGGCCTCGTGGTGGCCGGGACCCCACGGGATGCGGCCGCGCGAGGCGCCGAAGAGCGCTTCGCCGGCGGGGCCGCCGCCGCGGGTCATCTCATACGAGAAGCCGCGGACGAAGCCGCGAGACTTGTCGGTCTCGTAGAACTCGTGGCTCCAGATGGAGCAGCCGCGCGGGCCTTTGCCGTCGAGCGGTTCGTCGAAGACGCCTCGAATCATCGCGTAGGGGTGGAACATCAAGTTCTTGCCGACGAGGCCGCTGCTGTTGGCAAGGCCGTCGGGGTAGCGGTCGTTCGCGGAGTTGAGCAGCAGTCGCGGTGTGCCGATGCCATTCGAGGCGAGCACGACGATCTCGGCCTTCTGCTCCTGGAGCACGCCGTCCTCGTCGAAGTAGAGGACACCGTCGGCCATGCCGTCGTCGTTGAGTGTGATCTCTTTGACGCGGCAGCCCGTGCGGAGCTCGACGCCCTTGCGCTCGGCGACGGGCCAGTAGGTGATGTCGGTGCTGGCCTTGGCGCCGTGCGAGCAACCGCTGGTGCAGGGGCCGAGATTGATGCAGCCCTCGCGACCGTTGTAGTCCTGCGAGATGACGGCGCTGTCGGAGGGCCACCAGTGCCAGCCGAGCTTCTCGAAGCCGCGGGCGAGGGTGTTGCCGGTGGCCCCGAGCGGGAGGGGTGGAAGCGGTGGCTCGTGCCTCGGATAAGCGGGGTCACCGGCGAGGCCGGAGACGCCCATCATCGTGTCGTTGACGGCGAAGAAGGGTTCGAGGGTTTCGTAGTCGATCGGCCAGTCGTCGGCGACGCCGTCGTCGCTGCGGACGCGGAAGTCGCGCGGGGTGAACCTCGGGAAGTGGGCGGCCCAGAGGATGGTGCTGCCGCCGACGGCGTTGAACATGACGGGCTTGATCGGGGTGCCGTCGTTGTGGACGGGGTAGGCGGCGTCGGGGCTCCCAGCGCCCTCGCCCATCGCGAGGCGAGTGTTCGGGTTGGGCGAGAACTGGGTCGTGGCGCGCGACTCCCAGTCGAGGTTGTTGGTGGGGTAGTCGGCCTGCTTCATCCATGGGCCCTGCTCGAGGCAGAGGACGCTCATTCCGGCGTCGGCGATGCTCCAGGCGAAGGCACCGCCGGAGGCACCGGCTCCGATGATCAGGACGCCGACGGGTTCGTTTGATGCGGGGTCGGGTGGCATCGGCGGAATGTAGCGGACCTCGGAGAAGGGTGTCGAGACCGCCTTTGGGTCGGCCTGCGGAGGGTGGTTCGGGATCCTCGGTCGGGGGTGAGCTGAACCATGATCGTCTTGCGGCACCTTGGCGTGCGGCACTGGTGGGTGCGGCCGGGCCGGGGACGACGTTCTGTTCCGCGCGTGCTCGCGGGTTTCAGTCGGCCGCGCGGATGCGCGAACACGAAGGCCGCGGGTGGTATGTGCAGATTCTTGCGTGGGCGGCTGGGTTTGTGCTGCGCGAAGGGTGGTGAGGTCGGTCGGATCTGGGGGGCGTTTGCCCCCCAGCAGGGGACAAGGCTGTCCCCTACAACCCCTCGCAAGCCGTGGCAGTTCCTCGGACGCTACGCAGGTTCCGTGACGGCGGTGATGACGGGTGCAAGGCTGCGTGATGGTGCATGGCGTAGGTGGCTTCTTGACCGGCGGTCGGACCGCCGGGCGCGGGTGGTTCGCGGTAGGTGGACGTTTGGCGCCGGGGCAGGCGTGCGTGAGGGTGGTGCAGGTCGCGTCGCTATCCGCGGGCCGTTGGGGCGTTCGGACGGGCGGAACTGCCAGCCCGGACAGTCGAGAGACCGCTTCGGCTCGATGGGACGGGTGGCGTCGGGCTGGGCGCGCGGGGAACGGGGGTCGTCGGATCGCCGATGGCAGGCTCTGGGCGGTCGGGCGCACTCGTGGAGGGGTGGGGTTAGTCGAAGAGGGTGGCGAGGTTGCGTTTGATGGAGTCGGCGATGTGGAGGGCGAGGGCCTGGATGGTGGAGGTGGGGTTCACGGCGCCGCCGGTGACGAAGATGCTGCCGTCGATGATGAAGAGGTTCTTGATGTCGTGGGAGCGGCCCCATTCGTTGACGACGGAAGTGGCCGGGTCGGTGCCCATGCGGGCGGTGCCCATGAGGTGCCAGCCCGCCTGGCGGACGAGGGGGACGGTGTAGGTGTCGGTGGCGCCGGCGGCGCGGAGGACTTCCTGGCCTCGTTCGGTGGCGTGGTCGAGCATGCGGCGGGTGTTGTCGCTGAGCTCGTAGGTGACTTTGGGGGCGGGGATGCCGTCGCTGTCGGTGAGGGTGGGGTCGAGGGTGACGGTGTTGGTTTCCTCGGGGAGGTCTTCGGTGAGGGCGAGCATGGCGGCGGTGTGGTTGTAGGTTTCGGCGAAGCGGTCGTGGTGGGCGGGACCCCAGGGGACTGCTCCTCTGGCTGCGGCGGCGAGGGCCTGGCCGGCGGGGCCGCCGTTGCGGGTCATCTGGAGCCCGTAGCCGCGGACGAAGCCTCGGGAGGTGTCGGTGTCGTAGAACTCGTGGCTCCAGAAGGAGCAGCCGCGGGGGCCGTTGCCCTCGAGCGGTTCGTCGAAGGTGCCGCCGATCATGGCGACGGGGTGGAACATGAGGTTCTTGCCGACGAGGCCGGAGCTGTTGGCTAGGCCGTTTGGGTGGCGTTCGTTGGCGGAGTTGAGTAGCAGCCGCGGGGTGCCGATGCCGTTGGTGGCGACGACGACGAGTTCGGCGAGCTGTTCCTGGAGTACGCCGTCCTCGTCGTAGTAGAGGACGCCGCTGGCCATACCTTCGTCGTTGAGGGTGATCTCTTTGACTCGGCAACCGGTGCGGAGTTCGACGCCTTTGCGTTCGGCGATGGGCCAGTAGGTGATGTCGGTGCTGGCGCGGGCGCCGTGTGAGCAGCCGCTGGTGCAGGGGCCGAGGTTGATGCAGGCCTCGCGGCCGTTGTAGTCGCTGGAGAGGATGGCGGTGTCGGAGGGCCACCAGTGCCAGCCGAGCTGCTCGAAGCCGCGGGCGAGGGTGTTGCCGATGGCGCCGAAGGGGAGGGGCGGGAGCGGTGGCTGGTGCCGGGGGTAGGCGGGGTCACCGGCGAGGCCAGAGACGCCCATCATCTGGTCGTTGAGCGCGAAGTAGGGGTCGAGGGTGTCGTAGTCGAGGGGCCAGTCGTCGGCGACGCCGTCGTCTGAGCGGACTCGGAAGTCGCGCGGTTTGAGCCTGGGGAAGTGGGCGGCCCAGGCGATGGTACTGCCGCCGACGGCGTTGAACATGAGCGGGCTGATGGGGGTGTCGGTCTCGTTGACGGGGTAGTCGGCGGGCATGCCGTGTACCTGGGGATCTCGCTCCGCGAGGCGGACGTTCGGGTTGGAGGACCAGTCGGTGGCGGCGCGGGATTCCCAGTCGAGGTGGTTGGTGGGGTAGTCGGCCTGGGTGGTCCTCGGGCCTTGTTCCAGGCAGAGGACAGACATGCCGGCGTCCGCGATGCGCCAGGCGAACGCGGCGCCGGATGCGCCGGCGCCGATGATGAGGACGCCTACGGGGTCGTTTGGCATTCGCGGAACCTAGCGGAGGGGGGCCGAGAGTGTCGAGGATGGGCCGCTGGCCTTGAGGTGCCTTCGATGGCCGCCGCCGGCGGAGCGATACGTGCGTTGATCTGCGTGGGGCGGCGGGTTGTGCTGCGCGAGCCGGTTCGGGGTCGCTTCCTCGGATCGGGGGCTACGCCCCCGATCCCCCAGTCGGGGGCTCCTGGTCGCCCCCAACACCCCTACCTAAGCCGAGGTGGGTCCTCGGAACTTACGGAGGCTCTGTGGCGGCGGGTGGGGGAGCCTCGATGTAGCGTGATGGTGCACTGCGCTGGGGGCTTCTTCACCGGGGCGGGACGCCCCCGGGCGCGGGCGTTTGCGGTCGGCGACTTTCGCCGAGTGGGGGAGCATGAGCGTAGGCGGAGCCTCCTCGATACTCACGGGGGACTAACGGATGGGAGGCGTGGATGCGTCGGTGGCTGGTGGTTGGATGCCTCGGGGTTGCGCTGCTCGGGATGGCCTGCGGGTCGGATGGCGGAGACGGGGATTCGGACGAGGAGGAGCGAGGCGGTGACTCTTCCTATCGCGAGGTGGCGCTGAATGAGCCGGTCGTCGCTGACGCGAGCGAGCTGCGCCTGACACGGGGCGAACGTGGCGAGAACAGCGGCGAGATCAGCGTGACTTTCCTTGGCGCCGAGTTTCGGTCCGTCCTCGATAGTGCATGTGGCGAGGAGAACCGGGCGAAGGGGACGTTCGTCCTCGTGTTCTACGAGGTGCAGAACGATACGAACGCGGAGATCGTGCCTGACGCGGTCGGGACGACGCTGGTGCTGTTCGACGATAACGGGCGCGAGTGGGACGAGGACCTCACTCACGACTACACGTGCTTCGGCAGTGCAGCCGCGGCGGAGGTCCGTGGGTACGAGGGACCGGGCGAGGACATGGGGCCCGGATTCGGATGGCCGACGGCGGTGCTGTTCGACGCGCCGGAAGGGACGACCGGCCTCGCGGTGCGATGGCCGGAATTGGAGGTCGAGGTAGGGCTGGGGTTGCCAGAGGTACCGGCTGCGGATCCGGACGCGACGGTGGAGCCGTAGGGCGGGTCGCCTCGGACGGTGGGTTGGCCTTGGAGCTACGAGTCGCGGACGACGGGGCGCCCTCGGAAGCGGCGATCGCGCGGGGGAGGTCGAGGTTCGGCGAGAACTGGGTGGCGGCGCGCGATTCCACTTCGAACGGCAGGGTCTCGAAGCAGAGTTTCTCTCGGCCCGCTCCTAGTCTCTCGGCCCGCTCTTAGTAGGGTGCGTGAAGGCGAGGGAGCGATATGGGCGTTGAGCCAGACTGGGCAAGCGAGTACCAGGCGCGACAGCTCAGTGCGGAGGCTGCGACGGAGCTCGTGCAGGCTGGAGACGCGGTCTACACGCCGATCGGCGGCGATGCCGAAGCGCTGCTCCGCGAGCTGCTCCCGCGACTGATCGAGGACCCGACGAGCTTCAAGATCCGTGCTTGCTCGCCGCGTGGTGCGCACGAGTGGTTCACCGAGGACTTCGCGTGGTTGGACGCCGATCTCAGCGTCGAGGTGTTCGCGGGTGCGATCGGGCGGGCGGCGTTGCGGACGCGACGCGCGGACTACGTTCCGGATCTGTTCTCGACCCAGTTCAACGTCTACGACCATCGCGGCGCTGACGTGCAGTCGATCGATGTCTTCGCCACGACCTGCACGCCGCCCGACGACGAGGGGTACGTCGACTTCGGGACCCTGCCGTGGAACAAGGGCGACTATGTGCGCCGCGCTCGCACCTCGATCCTCGAGGTGGTGCCGTGGCTGCCGGAGTGCCGCACGACCGAGCGCCTGCACGTCACCGAGGTGACGGCGTTCCTGGAGACGAGCCAGACCGAGCGCCCGCTGATGCGCGAGGAGGCGCCGCCGCCCGAGGCGCTGGCCGTCGCGGGCTTCGTGAACGAGATCATCGAGGATGGGGACACGCTGCAGATCGGCGCCGGCCGCACCGCGGCCTTTCTCCCTGAGCAGGGCGCGCTCGAGGGGAAGCGCGACCTCGGCTGGCACTCGGAGACGACGCCGGCGAATGTGCTGCCCTGGATGATGAACGGCGTCGTGAACAGCTCAAGGAAGACGGTTGACCGGGGCCTGGCCGTCACCGCCTCGGTCTACCTGGAGGATGACCCAGCGGTCGAGGAGTGGATGGCGACCGCCGGGCTGATTGAGACGCGGGCGGTGCGGGAGGTGAACTCCATCTCGGCGATCGCGGCGCAGGAGCGGATGTGCGCGATCAACAACGCGTTCCAGGTCGACCTCACCGGCCAGATCTGCTCGGAGTCCCTCGGTACGACGGTCTACAACGGCACTGGCGGTCAGCCGGAGTTCCACATCGGAGCGGTGATCGCGCCGGGCGGGAAGGCGATCACTGTGCTGCCCTCGGCGTTCGGTGACGGCGCGGGGTCCCGCATTGTGCCGCTGGTCGACGACGGCACATTCGTCACGGTGCCGCGGTCGTTTGCCGACTACGTGGTGACCGAGTTCGGGATCGCGCGGCTCGCCGGCAAGAGCCAGCGCCAACGCGCCGAGGAGCTGATCGCGATCGCTCATCCCGACCACCGCGGCGAGCTTCGCCGCGCGAGGCAGACGCAGTTCTTTCCCGCCGACGCGGCTGGAAACTGACAGCGGCCGCTGGCCGCAGTGACCCTATGGTTGCTACCCGCGGGGGAGGCCGAGCCCACGCGTCGCGATGACGTTCCGCTGAATCTCGGACGAACCGGAGTAGATCGTGTGGGGCACTGAGCCGACGTAGTCGCGGGTGAACTCGGCGCCCATCGGTGAGTGGTCGCCGTGTCCCTGCCAGACGTTGGCGTACAGGCCGAACACCCTGGTGCCGGTGCGGGCGAGGCGCTGGTGGATCTCCGATCCGAACAGCTTGTTCACGGAGGCCTCGTGGTTCGGCACCATGCCGCTGTTCTGCATCGAGACGATGCGGAACGCGAAGTTGAAGAGCACGCCGATCTCGAGGTGTCGTTCGGCAACCTCATGCCGGAGTGCGCGCCAGTCCGAGCGGACGTGTCGGTTGCCATCCTCGGAGCTGCCGTAGGTGATCAGCCGGCCGAGGTTCCGCTCGTAGGAGATGGCGTCGGAGATGCCGGACCGCTCGAAGTCGAGCAAGGTCATCCCGACGTACCAGCCGCGATTCTCCTCGCCGACGACGTTCGAGGCAGGGACGCGCACGTCCTCGAAGAAGGTCTCGTTGAACGGCTCGTTCCACACCATGTCGACGATCGGCCGGACGCTGATACCCGGCGTGTTGATGTCCATGACGATGAAGCTGATGCCGCGGTGCTTGGGCGCTTCCGGGTCGGTCCGCACGAGTGCGAACAGCCAGTCCGCGTACTGGGCGGCGGAGGTCCAGATCTTCTGCCCGTTGATGACGTAGTCGTCGCCGTCGCGCACGGCGCGTGTCTGGAGCGAGGCGAGGTCGGAGCCGGCGCTCGGCTCGGAGTAGCCCTGCGCCCAGGCGACCTCACCGGAGAGCACGCGGGGCAGATGCTCCGCCTTCTGCTCGTCGGAGCCGTGGACGATCATCGTCGGTCCGAGGAGTGACACGCCCATGCCGCCGACCGCGGGAGCGGCTGCCTTCGCCATCTCCTGGTTGAAGATGAACTGCTCCATCACCGTGAGGCCGGCGCCGCCGTATTCCGTCGGCCAGTGCGGGGCGATCCAGCCTCGCTCAGCCAGCGCGTCCGACCAAGCCATCGCGCGGTCGCGGGCACGAGGGTCATCCGACTTCCGATCGGCCTGCCAGCCGGCACTTCCGGACGCGTACGACTTGAGCGAGCGGGCCTCTGCGTCAGCTGGCCCGCTGCGGTAGCCCTCGGGGAGTCGCTCCTGGATGAAGCTGGCGACCTCGGCTCGGAACGCTGCCTGTTCAGGCGCGTCGCTCCACTCCATTGGTGACCCCCGTGGTGAAGCCCAGGCTCAGCGTTCTCTCAAACAGAAGCCGCGTCCGATCGGACGCGGCTTCTGCCGGCAGACCGGTCGGTTCTAGCGGCCGGTGAACTTCGGCTCGCGCCGCTCCATGAAGGCGGCGACGCCCTCCTTGGTGTCCTCCATGCCGAAGAGGTCGTGGAGGTTGAGCAGCAGGTGGTCGACGCTGGTCTCGAACGTCTCGTTCATGCCCTGGCGCATCATCCGTTTCGTGGCCTGGACGGACAGCGGAGCGTTCTTGGCGATGATCTGCGCCCACTCGCGCGCGGTGTCGAGCAGGTCCTCGTCGGCGACGACCTTGTTGACGAGATTGAGCTCGAGGCATTCCTCGGCGCCCACGACGCGACCGAGGAAGAAGAGCTCGGCGGCCTTGCCCCAGCCGATCTGGCGCGGCAGTAGCCAGGTGCCGCCGCTCTCCGGGATCAGGTTGCGCTTGGCGGTGATGCAGGCCATGCGGCCACTCTCGCCGGCGATGCGGATGTCGCATGCCAGGGCGAGGTCCATGCCGTAGCCGGCGGCGGCGCCGTTGAGCGCGCAGATGACGGGCTTGTCCATGTTCCAGAGCACGGTGGGCGGCGAGTCGTGCAGGTCGAAGAGCCTCCTCGCCTCGGGCTCCTTGTCCGCGCGGGCTGCGGGGCCGCTATCCACGAGGTCGAGGCCGGCGCAGAAGCCGCGGCCGGCGCCGGTGAGGATGACGGCGCGGACCTCGGTGTCCTTGTTCGCCTCGGTGAGCATCCGGCTGAGGGTGGTCGTCATCGTGGGGCTGATCGCGTTCATGCGATCGGGGCGGTTGAGGGTGAGGATTAGGACGTGGCCGTCGCGCTCGGCGAGCAGCGTGTCGGTGCCGGTGTCGACGCTGGTTGTCGCGTTGGAAGCTGCCTCGTTTGGGGCGGTCTCGGTGGTCATCTGGGCTCCTCGGATGGGTGCGCGGGAGGAATCGAACGTCGTTTGGAGGCTACCAGCCGAGAGCCGTAGGCTCGGGGTCCTCGTCGCGATCCGGGAGCACTCCTGACCAGCCGACCGCCGTCTCCCTCTGCCGGATCAGAACGTGCGTCAGGCGGCACGCCGGGCCCTCGGGCCCCCGGGTCGCTTCGGTGGTTCTACGGGTGGAACGTCGTGGCGACGGTCTGCCTGACGAACTTCACGGTCGTCGTGTTCTCGAATCCGATCCTGGGCGTGTTCGCCGCCGATCTGGAGCGGGAGTTCGACTGGTCACGTGCCGAGGTCGCATTAGCGATCACGATCGGGAGCCTGACCGCAGCGCTGCTGTCACCGCCGATCGGTTGGGTGGTCGATCGCTTCGGTGGCCGGTGGGTGATCGCCGGCGCGGGCCTGGTCATGGCGGTCGCCCTCGCCTCGCTGTCCGGTTTGCAGGCGCTGTGGCAGTTCTACCTCTTCTACGCGATCGGGCGTGGGCTCTCCGTGGGCGCGGTGTACAACGTGGGCCTGATCGCTGTGTCGAACTGGTTCGTGCAGCGGCGACCGCTGGTGATTGGCATCGTGTCGGTCGCCGAGCGTGCGGGGATGGCGACGCTGCCGATCCTCGCAGCGGTCGTAATTTCGATCGCGGGCGACTGGCGAGCGGGTTGGGTTGCCCTCGCGGTGGTGACGATCGCGCTCGGCGTGATCCCGCCCGCCCTGTTCATCCGCCGTCGCCCCGAGGACATGGGCCTCCGCCCCGACGGTGAGCCGACACCAGACGAGGATGATCTGCCGCCTGCCGAGCCGGATGGGGACGACTTCACCCTGCGAGAGGCGGTGGCGACGCGAGCCTACTGGCTCATGGGGATCGCGATCGGGCTGCTGATGTTCACTGGCGGGTCGATCAACTTCCACCACATTCCGTATCTCGTGGATCAGGGCCTCGATCGACAGGCGGCGGCCTCGGTCGTGACGGTGTCCGCGATCGTTGGGGCGGTCGGCGGACTCGGCGGCGGCTACGTCGCGGCGCGTGCGTCGGCGCGGTGGACGCTGGTGGCGTCACTGGTGGCGATGGCGGCAGGCCCGCTGCTGCTCCTGCATACCGAGTCGTACCCGCCGGCGCTGCTGTTTGCCGTCGTCTACGGGCTCGCGTTCGGCTCGACGGTGGCGATGAACCAGGCGATCTACGCGGACTACTTCGGACGCACGTCGCTCGGCGTGATCCGAGGCTCGTTCATGCCGGTGCAGCTGATACTGAACGCCGCCGGTCCGTTCCTGACGGGATTGTGGGTCGACCGGGCAGGCTCATACGAGCTGCCGTTCCTGGTGTTCGGCGCGCTGCTGCTGATCGCTGCGGGGTTGCTGGTGCTCGCGCCGATTCCGAAGCGACAGCCGACTGCAGGCTGACGACCGAGCCTCGTGGACCTGGGACGCCTCGCGGGCTACGAGTCGCGGTCGAGGACGTAGTCGACGAGGGCGGCGAGGGTGTCGCGGGTTTCGCCAGCCGGCAGGGGCTCGAGGGCGGTGCGGGCTTCGCGGCCGAAGCGGTGGGCGGTTTCGATGGTTTCGGTGATGTAGGGGCCGGCGAGGATGTCGGCGATGGCGCGGTCGAGGTTGGCGTGGCGGCGCTGGCCGTCGAAGGCGCGTTTGATGGGGTTGTCGTCGGGTTCGGCCTGCATGTAGAGGATGGCGGGGAGGGTGAGGGTGCCGCCTCGGAGGTCGGAGCCGACGGCGGGCTTGCCCATGACTTCGGGGTCGCCGGTGAAGTCGAGGACGTCGTCGATGATCTGGAAGGCGATGCCGAGCTTCATGCCGTATTCGCGCATGGCGGCGACCTGGTCGGTGGGGGCGTCGCAGACGAGGGCGCCGTTTTCGGCGGCGGTGGCGAAGAGGCTGGCGGTCTTGCCGATGATGCGGTCGAGGTAGCGCTGCACGTCTTCGGAGTATTCGAAGACGGTGACGTCCTGGTTGAGCTCGCCTCGGACGATCATCATGAGGGTGGCGGCGAAGTTCTGGACGACCTGGATGTTGTCGGTGCGGGCGATGAGGTCGGCTGAGTTGGCGAACATGTAGTCGCCGAGCATGACGCTGGCGGAGTTGCCGAAGAGGGAGTTGGCGGTGTCGTTGCCTCGGCGCTGGTCAGCTTCGTCGATGACGTCGTCGTGGACGAGGGTGGCGGTGTGGAGGAGTTCGACGCTGGCGGCGAGCGGGACGATGCGGTCGAGGTTGTAGCTGCCGAGCTGGCCGCCGAGCAGGGCGATAGCCGGGCGCATGAGTTTGCCGGTGCTGGCGAGCTGTTGTTCGAGCATGCGTTCGAGGAAGTCGAAGCCGACGCCGCGGGCGACTTCGCCGATTGCTTCTCGGACTAACGGCAAGTCGGCGGAGACGGGCCCGTAGAGGGATTCGATCGACGGTGGGGCTGACGTGGCCGCCGCAGCGCGCATCGGGGTGGCTGCGCCGCCCGCGCGGAGTTGTTCCGACGTCGTCGGAGCGAGCGGGGTCGTCGATTCCTCGATGTCGCTTAGCGCGACGGGGGGCGTGTCGGTGACCTCGATGGGTTCGCTCAGCTCGACGACACCGTCGTCCTCGGTGGTGGTGTCCGCCTCGACAGTCTTACCGGCGGGTAGGCGCTTCCAGAGGGCGAGGTAGGCGAGGCTGCCGAGGCCGGCGGTGGCGACGGATAATGCGACGGTGGCGGCGCGGACGGCGGGGACCGGGTATTCGTAGCGGCTGGCGATGCCGGCGCAGACGCCGCCGACGAGGGCGTGTTCGGTGTCGCGGCTGGTGGCCATCACCATCTGTCCCTTTCGGGGCGCCTCGACTGGTGGATCGGCCTCGGTGTGGGGCGGGCGGCCCCTAGTGGCGGTCGATGCCGAACAGTCTGCGCGTGTTGTCGGCCGCTGCGAGAGCGACCTGCTCGGCCGATTCACCTCGAAGCTGCGCGACGAAGCGAGCGGTTTCGACGACGAGTGCCGGTTCGTTACGCCGACCGCGGTGCGGGACGGGCGTGAGGTACGGGCAGTCCGTCTCCAAGAGCATACCGGTGAGTGGCAGTGACCGCGCCACGTGCTGGCCTCGGTCGTTGTTCTTGTAAGTGACTGTGCCGGGGATGGAGATGAGGAAGCCGAGGTCGAGGTAGCGGGCGGCTAAGTCGGCGTCGCCGGCGAAGCAGTGGAGCATGCCTAGAGGGCGTGGTTGGCCTTGGGGGTCAGGACCGAGGTATCTGCCGACGTTCTTGGCCCAGTCTTCGAGGATGGCGTAGGTGGCGTCGTCGGCGTCGCGGGAGTGGATGACGACGGGGAGGTCGTGGCTCCTCGCGAGGTCGAGTTGCCATCGGAAGGCGGTGTCCTGGGCGTCGGGTGGGGAGATGTTGCGGAAGAAGTCGAGGCCGATTTCGCCGATGGCGATGAAGTCGCCTGAAGCGGCTAGTTCCTCGAGATCGTCGCGTTGGGCGTTGAGGTGTTGGGCGTCGTGGGGGTGGAGGCCGACGACGGGGTGGATCCGCTCGTCTGTCCTTGAGAGGTCGAGGGCGCGGCGGGAGCTGGTGGCGTTGGTGCCCACCTCGATGACGGCGGTCAGGCCTGCGGCCCAGGCGCGGTTGAGGACTTCGGTGCGATCGGACTCTAGTTCGCGGGAGTAGGTGTGGGCGTGGGCGTCGATCGTTCCCGGGAGCGGGGCGGGGAACTGGTCTGGCGCGACAGGCTTCATGGAGTGGTTGTACCTCGGGACTGGCGGTGGGGCACCTGGCGGCCCCGGGAGCGGGGACGTGCCTCGAGGTGCGTGGGGCGGCCCCGGCTGTGCTGCGCGAGGCGGTTCGGGGTCGCGAGATCGGGGGCGTTGCCCCCGGCCCCCCAGCAGGGGGCTCCAGGTCGCCCCCTACGACCCCTACCTAAGCCGGGTTGATTCCTCGGAGATTGCGTTGGTGCGGCGGCGGCCGTTGGGCGCGTTTCGAGGTGGCGGGATGGCGGGCTGCCTCGAGGCTTCGGGACCGGAGCGGGACGCTCCGGACACGGGCGTGTGGAGGTGGGGGATGGGTCGGCTGGGGCGGTTGCGTGAGAGGGCGGCAGGCGAGCCGGGTCAGGGCTCGCCTCGCCCGTCTCTCGGAAGCGGAGCGCGACTGCGGGCACGTGGCGGTGTGCGGCGCCGTTCGGGTCGGCTAGCTGCCGAGGCGGGCCTCTTCTTCTTCGATGAGGGAGTCGTCGAGTTTCTGGAAGAGGGGGTGGGGTTCGGGGAGCGGGGTGAGGCCGGCGACGGGGGTGAGCTTCCAGCCGTGGTCCTCGGGGGTGCCGGGGTGGGCGAGGAAGGTCCAGACTTCGGCGCTGGTGAAGGGGAGGAACGGGGTGAGGAGGGTGGCGAGGCCGCTGATGGCGTTGAGGGCGGTGTGGAGCGTTTCGGCGGCGTGGTCGCGGTCGGTCTTGACCGCTGACCAGGGGGCACGTTCGTCGAGGTACTGGTTGCCGGCCTGGGCGATTTCCATGGCGCTGGCGAGGGCGCGGCGGAGCTGGACGGCGTCGATTTCGCTGCCGACGGTGTCGAAGGCGGCGTCCACGCGCTGGAGCAACGCCTCGGACTCTGGGGCGAGTGAGGAAGGCTCGGGGGGGACGGCGTCCTCGAAGTTGCGGCGGGTGATGGTGAGGACGCGGTTGACGAGGTTGCCCCAGCGGGCGACGAGTTCGTCGTTGTTCCGGCGGACGTATTCGGCCCACGAGAAGTCGCTGTCCGAGGTTTCGGGCATGAGGACGGTGAGGGCGTACCGGAGCGGGTCGGGGTCGTGGCGGTCGAGGTAGTCGGGCATCCAGATCGCCCAGTTTCCGCTGGTGGAGGCCTTCGAGCCGGAGATGGTCACGTACTGGTTGGCAGGGACGTCGTAGGGGAGGTTGAGGCCGCCGTAGCCCATGAGCATGGCGGGCCAGATCAGAGTGTGGAAGGGGACGTTGTCCTTGCCCTGGAAGTAGACGGTGCGCGCCTCGGCGTCCTGCCACCAGGCCTCCCAGGCGTCGGCGTCACCGCCGATCGTCTGGGCCCACTCCTTGGTGGCGCTGAGGTAGCCAACCACCGCTTCGACCCAGACGTAGATGCGCTTAGTTTCGTAGCCCTCGAGGGGGATGGGGACGCCCCACTCGATGTCGCGGGTGATGGCGCGGTCGTGCAGGCCCTCGCGGAGCATGCCGAGGGTGAAGTTGCGGACGGCGGGGCGCCAGTGCTCCTGGGCCTCGACCCACTCGGTGAGGCGGTCGTTGAAGGCGGAGAGCTTGAGGAAGTGGTGCGTCGAGGTGCGCGGCTCCGGGCTGGCGTCACTGAGCTTTGACCGGGGATTGATGAGCTCGAGGGCGTCCAGCGTGCGGCCGCAGTTGTCGCACTGGTCGCCTCGGGCGGACTCGTAGCCGCAGTGGGGACAGGTGCCCTCGACATAACGATCGGGGAGGAAGCGTTCGGCTTTCGGGTCGTAGAGAAGGGTTTGCTCAGCCTCGTAGAGGAAGTCGTTCTCGAGGAGCTTGCTGAAGATGTCCTGGGTGACCTCGGCGTGGTTCTCGGTGTCGGTGGACGTGAAGAGGTCGAAGGAGATGCCGAAGCGTTCGAAGGTGTCGAGGAAGCTGGCGTGGAAGCGCTCGAAGACCTCGGACGGGGTGATGCCCTCGGATTCCGCGCGGACGGTGACGGGAGTGCCGTGGGCGTCGGAGCCGGAGACCATCAGCGTGCGGTCGCCGCGCATGCGGTGATAGCGCGCGTAGATGTCCGCCGGCAGGTAGGCGCCGGCGATCTGGCCGGCGTGGAGGTCGCCGTTCGCGTAAGGCCACGCGACGGCGACGAGGATGGTCTCGGGGGTGTGGGGTTCGGAGGAGGGTGGCGCGTCCGTCATGGCGGCGGATCGTAGCACCTCGGGGCGTCGGGTCGGCGCGAGATTCACGAGGAGGGCGAGCGTCCGAGGTCGGGCGGCTCTGAGCGTGGGGTCAGCGCGGAGGAGCGTGTGGTCCGCTGCGCTCCTCCCGATCAAGGTCGCGCGGGTTTCCGGAGTACGGCTGTCCACCCGGCAGCGAGGCGGTGTGTGCGCGGACGTGCCAGATCCCGACCTGGTGGATCAGTTGGACCAAGCTGAGGGGCCACGCACCTTCGTCGTATTGCCCGTGGAGTTGCTCCTCGGACAGCGCGGACACGAAGTCGAGCAGGGTTGCTCGCGCGGTGGTGGAGTCCTCAAGCAGATCGTCGTAGCCGCGGTGCTCGCTCGATGCGCGGGCGTCGTTTTCCTCGGCATTGCCGGCTTGATCCTCGAGCTCGGTTGGCGAGGACTCGCCGGCGACGGCTCGCCTGAGTCGAGCGGTCTGGTAGCGATCCCAGAACGCGACATGAGCGAGCACCTGGGCTGAACTCCATCCGCCGCGGTCGTTTGTGCCGGTCGGAAGGGCATCTAGCGTCTCAAGCAGTCCGGCGTGCGCCTGACGCAGTTCGCCGGCGAGTTCGGGTACTGATGGCTGGCGGTCAGGCATTGTCGCAGAGTAGCTGCCGAGCACGAGCCGGGGGCTCGATGGATCGAGGTCTGATTCCAGGGTTTTCGCGAGCGCGGCGGGAACCAGGAGCCTTTGTCAGAACCGTTTACGTTCTTGATCAGTAGTGATTGACCAAGTTCGGGGCGAAGGATAACCTGCCGGGAATCTCCAGACGGGTCGCCCATGGCGGGGTCTTGCCCATGAAGCATTATCCGATTCACGCACCCTCCGATTTTGGAGGGGCTGCGCGCGCGTTTTGACGGGAACCCCTCCTGAGAGGGGTTCTCGCGTTAAGGGGTGGGGACAGTGGTACTCGACAAGCCGGCGACGACGACGAAGCCGAGCAACGAGGAACTCGAACGGATGGCTGCGCGACCGAAGTCGCTCGACCACAGCTACGGGTTCGATGACGTCGCGATCGTTCCGGGGGCGGTGACGACCAACCCCGAGCTGGTCGAACCGAACTTCACGCTGGGCGAACACACGTTCCGGACACCGATTATCGCGTCGTCGATGGACGGGGTCGTCGATCCGAAATTCGCGATCAAGATGTCGCAGCTCGGTGGGATGGCGGTCCTGAACCTGGATGGCGTATGGACGCGCTACGAGGACGCTGATTCCGCCCTCGATGAGATCGCGGCGGCCTCGATTGACGAGGCGACGGCGACGATTCAGCGGATCTATAGCGAGCCGGTCAAGGAGCACCTCGTCGGCCAGCGGGTCGAGGAGATCAAGGCCGCCGGCGGCATCGCGATTGTCGCGGGCACCCCACAGAACACCAAGAAGTTCGCGCCGATCACGAAGGACGCGGGGACCGACTACTTTGTCGTCGCCTCGACCGTGACTACGGCGCGCCACGTGTCCAGCTCGTTGAAGGGGCTCCAGCTCGACGAACTGGTCCAGCAGATGGACGGGGTACCGATCCTCGTCGGCAACACGGTCGACTTCAACGCGACGTTGGAGCTGATGGAGACCGGTATCCACGGCGTGCTCGTCGGCGTTGGGCCAGGTGCAGCCTGCACTTCGCGCGAGGTGCTCGGCATCGGGATGCCGCAGGTCAGCGCGACGATCGAGACTTCGTACGCGCGCGACGTGTACTTCGAGCGGACCGGGCGCTACGTCCCGATCATCACCGACGGCGGTCTGCGCACCGGTGGCGACGTATCGAAGTCGATTTGCGCCGGCGCGGATGCCGTGATGATCGGTTCGCCGTTCGCCAGCTGCGAAGGCGCCCCGGGGCGCGGTTTCCACTGGGGCATGGCGACACCGCACGCGATGCTGCCTCGGGGCGTGCGCGTCGAGGTCGGGCAGACGCACAGCGTGGAGAAGCTGCTGTTCGGGCCGACCTCGCAGACGAACGGCACGGAGAACCTGGTTGGCGCGCTGACGACGGCGATGTCGACCTGCGGCGCGCGGACGATCAAGGAGTTCCACGACTCGCGGATGATTATTGCGCCGTCGATCAAGACCGAGGGCAAGATTTACCAGATCGCGCAGACGCGGCCGGCTGGCGTTTAGCCAGCCGGCTCCTCTCTCCTTTACGTCGCTACGCGACAGGCTGGCATCTAGCTGCTTCGCAGCGAGCCTCCGCGGGTTGCTGTTCTTTCTACGTCGCTACGCGACAGGCTGGGTGTAACCCCAGCTGGCCTCCCTGTCTTCATTTCCGTCGCTACGCGACAGGCCGCATTTCCGTCGCTACGCGACAGGCCGCCGGCTCCTCCTTTTCTCAGTCACTACGCGACAGGGGTAGCGCCGACGCTCAACGATTCCGCGGGCGACCTAGAACGCCCCGAGCGGCGGGTCGGAGATCGCTGTTGAATCGTCGAGTCCGGACACCCGATAGCGCGACGTCGTCGTCCAGGTTCGAGTCGGGAGCATTGGACCGCGTGTGGTTCGGCGTGTTCGCGCTTTGATGGCGCCCGGGACGGAGCGATCGACCGCAACCGCGATGTCGACGTTGAACGGACGGGGTAGTGGTCCGACGAAGGTCGCTTGGACCGCGTCGCGTCGCACGTCCACCTCGAGGCGTAGTGGCCAGGGGAAGTCATTGCGGAAGCGGAGGTCGAGGTAGCCGTACTCGATGGTGGCGTCGCGGCCGAGTTCGAAATAGCGCTGCTCGCCGTAGGTGTCGATTGAGTGCTGCGTGCGCTCGACGACCTCGAGGCCGGCGAGCAGACCGGCGTTGTAGACGACGGTCGATACGAGACAGGTGGCGCCGCCGACCGCGTTGGTGAGCTCGCCGTTGACGATCGCGGAGGCCTCGCTGTAGCCCTTGGCCCGGGTCGGTGCGCCGGCCAGTTGCCATAACGACCAGGTTTCGCCCGGTTCTACGACCGAGCCGCGCAGGGCGGCGGCGAGCAGTTGCGAGTTTGTGTGCTTCGCTTCTCGTGCTTGCTCTTGTCCCGGGTAGGTGAGCATTGGGAGGGCATACTCACCGAACGGGTGAGCGGGGCTGTCCCACTCGCGCTTCGTCGCGAAGCGGATCCCGGTGGCGAGGTCATTGAGGCCGCGCCGAAGGACGGCGACGATGAGGCGAACAGGAGCGGGGACGGTCGAGCGAAGCAGTCGTCGCATGGCGCCTCCAGTGGCGTCATAACGACGAGTGGCACCTCGCGGTTCCCTGACGGAGCGATCCGGATGGCAGACGAACAAGCCCTCTTCAAGGCGTATGGGCAGCTCTGGTCCGTGTCGTGGTGCGGAGTGGACGAGGAACCGGCCGGGACGCCGCACGGCTCGACGGCAATCTGCGTGACGAACCAGGGCGACGCCGTCCTCGTGACTGAGGACGGCGAGGTCTGGGACCTGCCCGGCGGGCGGCCGGAGGTCGGAGAGGATTGGCGCGCGACGCTCGATCGGGAGGTGCTGGAGGAGGCGTGCGCGGACGTCGAAGACGCCTCGTTGCTGGGGTTCAGTCGCGGTGAGTGCGTTCGTGGGTCGCAGATCGGGACGGTGCTGGTGCGGTCGCTGTGGCGGGCCTCGGTCCGCCTTCTGCCGTGGGAGCCGCGGCATGAGATCCGGGAGCGACGGCTGATCGCCCTCGACGAGTTGGCTCAGGTCGCGGTCGGTGGGGTGCCGCCGTGGTTCCTCGAACGGTGGGTGCGCGAGGCGCGAGCTCAGTAGCCGACGCGCATACCATCGGCTCAAGGTGCAACTTAGACGGGGGACCGAGATGTTCAAGAGCATGGGCACCGAGAAGGTCACCGTCATCAAGCGTGCCGGTGAATCGGACGAAGAGCGACTCGAGGTCGAAGGTCACATCCAAGCCCGGAAGGGGTTCTTTGCCGTAGATGCGCCTATACACGATGGCGACATAATCGAGGCGCCGGATCCGCGCGGCGGATCTCGTCAACTACTCGCCGAGACCGTCGACATCTTCAACGTCGGATCGTCCCACGTGCGGCACATGGAGGTCACCTGGGGGCGACCGGGGCCGATCAAACTTGCACCAGTTCGACGTCTCGAAATCGAGAATCTTCATTCAGGGATCGTTGCCGCCTCAAGCGAACTCTTTGTCGATGGGCACAACGATCAGGCCGTTTTCGAGGCATTCAAGGCTGTCGAGGAGCGCGTGCGCCGGCTCGCGAGTATTGACTCTTCGGGTCGCGAGCTCATGGCGTAAGCGTTCAACAAGGACGCGCCGATCTTGGACATCCGCACGCTGACGGGAAGAAGCGGAACGGATGAGCAAGAGGGGTATCAGCTCTTCGCGATGGGTGCGATTCAGGCCATCCGGAATCCGAGGGGGCACACCAGCACGAACAATCTCGGGGACCAAGAGGCTCTGGAGTTGCTGGCGGTGGCAAGTGTGCTGATGCGTCGGATTGATGTGGTTGGGTCGCCCTAGCGCGGCGGGCTGGAGACGTGGACGAGTCGACACACAGCTAGTAGCCGACGCGGACCTCGACGACGCGGCGTATGTCGCGGAGATCGCGGTGCATGCGGACCTCCGCGTTGGCGGGGCGACCGAGCGCATCGAGGATGATGTCTTCGGCGAAGGGGGCCTGTCCGGCGCCAATCTCGACGAGAACGGCGTAGGTGTCGTCGACGAGGTGCGCCGGGAGCTGTTCGGCGAACCGGCGGTATATGTCGAGGCCGTCGCCGCCGCCGTCGACCGCGAGCTCCGGCTCGTGGGCGCGGATTTCGTCGGGGAGTGTTTCGTACTCCTCGGTGGGGACGTACGGGAGGTTGGCGAGGACCACGTCGAGCGGTTCGCTCAGTGGCTCGAGCAGGTCACCCGTCAGCAAAACGACCCGTTCGATCGGGCCGAGGCGACGGCGGTTCTTACCAGCCCACTGCAGCGCTGCTGTGGAGGCGTCGACCGCGAACATCTTCGCGGACGGGGCGTGGCGGGCGACGGAGAGCGCGACGATCCCACTGCCGGTGCCGATGTCGGCGACGCGGACGAGGCGGCGGGACCGAGGATGATCGCGAATCGCGGCGAGGCCGGCCTCGACGAGGGTCTCAGTTTCCGGCCGAGGGACGAGCGCACCGTCGCCCACCTGGAAGGTGAGGCCGTAGAACTCGCGCTCACCGAGGATGTAGGAGAGTGGCTCGTGGGCGAGGCGACGCTGGAGGAGTGTCTCGAACGGGGCGGTGGCCTCGGGATCGGGCGGGGCGCCGCCGGCGGCGAGGACGTGGACGCGATCGAGCGAGGCGGCGCGACCGTAGAGTAGTTCGACCTCGAGATGGGCTTCGTCGAGGTCATCGGCGCCATGGACCTCGATCAGGCGATTGGCGGCGGAGCGGAGCAGGTCGCGGAGGAGGGTGGTCACGGTGTGGCGCTGGCGGCGGGTGTCGTCGCCGACTGGGCCTCGCGCTGGTGCATGACCTCGTAGAGAACGAGCGAGGTGGCGACGCCCAGATTGAGCGAGTCGACGCTGCCCTGCATCGGGATCGCGACGAGCTGATCGCAGAACGCACGTTGGGCCTCGTTCAGGCCCTCGCGCTCGCTTCCCATCAACAGGAGCGTGTGCGAGCCGTAGTCGGCACCTCGGTAGGACGTGTCGGCGTCATCGGCGGCGCCGACGACAGTGGCGCCGGCGGCCCGCGCCCAGGCGATGAAGGTCGGCCAGTCGGCCCGGGCGAGCTGCTGGGTGAAGACGGCGCCGGTGCTGGCGCGCATGGCGGTGCGGTCCCATGGGTCGGCGCCGGCCTCGAGGAGGATGACGCCGGTGGCACCCGCGGCGTCGGCGGTGCGGAGGATTGTGCCGAGATTACCGGGGTCCTGGATCGCGGTGAGCACGACCCAGCGATCACCGTCTTCGAGTTCGACGGACTTGAGTTTCCGCCAGCGCTGCCGGATGACGGCGGCGATTCCTTGTGGCCCGTCACGGCTCGATAGCGACTCGAAGACCTGACGGGATACCTCGAGGCGTTCGATGCCGGTTGCCTCGGCAGTCGCGACCGCCTCGCGGGCGCGGTCGCTGGTGAGCAGGTCGGGCGCCACGACGATCAACGCGATGTCTGCCTCGGACTCGATTGCGCCGAGGACGGAGCGAATGCCCTCGACGTAGGCGAGGCCACGCTCGTCGCGTTCCCTGCGACGTTTCAGGGCACGGATCGAACGGACGCGCGCATTCGCCGTGCTCGTAATCACCGCGAGCTCCCGACTCGCGGCAACCTGCCCTGGTCCATTGAGGTCGCCACGAGCGCGCCCCCATTTTTTGATCGGGCTCCGCCCGGGGCGTTCGCGGTGCTGGTGATCATGGGAAGCGCCTCGGAACGGACGTGGTCAGGAGGCGGCAGCGAGGAGGCGCGCTTCCTCGTCGGCGCTGACGGCGTTGATGAGGTCGTCGATTTCGCCGTCCATGACGCGGGGCATGCCGTGGATGGTGAGGCTGACGCGGTGATCGGTGATGCGGTCCTGGGGGTAGTTGTAGGTGCGGATCTTTTCAGCGCGGTCGCCGCTGCCGACCTGGGAGCGACGGGCGGCGGACTCCTCGGCGTCGCGTTTCTCGCGCTCCATCTCGTAGATGCGGGCGAGCAGCACGGAGGTGGCGCGTGCGCGGTTCTTCGCCTGCGAACGCTCGTCCTGACAGACAACGACGATGCCGCTCGGCTCATGCGTCATGCGGACCGCCGTGGCGACTTTGTTGACGTTCTGGCCGCCGGCACCGCCGGAGTGAAAGATGTCGATGCGGACTTCGTTCCAGTCGATCTCGACGTCGATGTCGTCGACCTCGGGGAGGACCGCGACGGTGGCGGTGGAGGTGTGGACTCGGCCCTGCGACTCGGTTTCGGGGACGCGCTGAACGCGATGCACGCCAGACTCGTACTTGAGGCGTGAGAAGGCGCCCTGGCCGTTGAGCTCGAAGGTGATCTCCTTGAAGCCGCCGGAGTGGGCAGCGGAGGTGTTGAGGACCTCGACCTTCCAGTTCTGCCGCTCGGCGAAGCGCTGGTACATACGGAAGAGGTCGGAGGCGAAGAGGCCGGCCTCGTCGCCTCCGGCGCCGGAGCGGATTTCGACGATGACATTCTTTTCGTCGGCCGGATCCTTCGGCAGCAGCGCGACCTTGAGCTGCTGTTCGAGGTCCTCGAGTTCGGGGGCGACGCGTTGTTCTTCGTCGCGACCGAGCTGGCGCATTTCGTCGTCGTCGTCCTCGAGCAGGGCGCGGGCGTCCGTGAGCGCCTCTTCTTTTTCGCGATACGCGCGGTAGAGGTCGACGACCACCTGCAAGCTGGCGCGCTCACGCCCGATCTCCTCGATCTTGCGGTGGTCGGCAAGGACCTCCGGATCGGCGAGGAGGTTGGTCAGCTCTTCGTAGCGAGCTTCGATTTCGGCCAGTCGTTCGAGCATCGAACAAGGGTAGCAACCGGTCCGGCTTATGCCCTCGGGATTGGCGTGTACTAGCTCGCGTCGACGGCGGGGTGCGCTCGGTGGCCGTGGATCGTCTGCTGCGTCGGTAGTATCACGGACGGAATCAGATCCGCAGGGGAGAGACCGTGCAGGACGCCCAGGCACCCCGTGGTCCGGCCGCTATCGCAACACGGCTACGCGAGCGGGTCTTCTTCGGCTGGTGGATTGTTAGCGCCGGGTTCATCGTGAATACCGCTAACGGCGCGCTGGTGTTTCACGCCTTTGGCGCCTACGTAGTGCTCCTCGAAGACGACTTTGGCTGGAGCCGGACAGCGTTCGCCCTGGCGTTTGCGTTGCAGCGCGTGGAGAGCGGACTGCTCGGGCCGGTCGAGGGCTGGGCGATCGACCGGTTCGGGCCGCGGAAGGTGATGATCACCGGGATCGTGATCTTTGCCCTCGGCTTCTTCGCGTTCAGTCAGATCAACTCGATCGCGACCTTCTATGCGGCGTTCCTCGTGATCGCGCTGGGTTCCGCGCTGGGCTCGTTCCTACCGGTGACGGTCGCGGTCGTGAACTGGTTCAACGATCGGCGCGCGTTGGCGCTTGCGTTCGTCTCGATGGGGTTCGCGGCGGGCGGCCTCGTGCAGCCGGGCGTGGTGGCGTTGCTCGAGTCGATCGGCTGGCGGCAGATGGCGATCGTCTCCGGGGTGCTGGTGCTCGTGATCGGCCTCCCGCTCGCGACGTTGGTCCGGCACCGCCCCGAGGACTACGGGATGTTGCCGGATGGCGCCGCGCCGACGAGCGAGGAAACGCCTCCCGAGGTTGGGTTCACGGCGCGCCAGGCGTTGCGGACGCGCGCGTTCTGGTTCATCGCCCTCGGACACGGGTCGTCGCTGCTGGTGATCGGCGCGGTGATGGTGCACTTCGTCGCACACGTCGAGGAGCTTGGTTACTCGCTGAGCTACGCGGCCACGATGATTCTCGTGATGACGGTTTCGATGGTGATCGGTCAGACGTTCATCGGTGGATTCCTCGGCGACCGGATCAACAAGCGGCTGACGATCGTGATTGCGCTGTTTGGCCATGGGGTGGCGCTGTTGCTGCTCGCCTACGCAACCAACCAACTGATGATCATTGGCTTCGTGGTGATCAACGGGGCGGCGATGGGGACCCGTGGACCGCTGATCCAGGCGATCCGCGCGGACTACTTCGGGCGGCAGTCGTTCGGGACGATCATGGGGTTCTCCTCGCTGGTGATGATGGGCGGAATGATCGCGGGACCCGTGATCGCCGGGATCTCGTACGACAGCACCGGCTCCTACGAGTTCGGGTTCACGTTGCTCGCCATCCTCGCGGCGTTTGGCTCGCTGTTCTTTGTATTCACGACGAAGCCGGAGCTGCCTGAGCCGGAGCCGGTTGGCGTGGTCACGCCGACGTCGGAGCCACCGGCTCCAACGATGGGGAATGTGCCTCCGCCGGTGGAGGCCGAGGAGCGGGAGCCGGTCGGGGCTGGTCGCCCGGCGGGCCCGGATGAGGGGTAGCTCCCGGCCCCGGCCCTGAATGCGCTCTGCGTCGACGTCGTGGAGCCTGTCGCCGGGCCCTGGGGCCTGGCGCCGCCCCAGTCGCCGTCCAGATCACGGCTGGGCCCCCATCAGTCGGTGGTCCGCGGAAGTCGTCGCGTAGACCGCGTCTCGGCGAGAACCAGCACCGGCGAGCTACGGACGACCTTGTGTCGAAGGGATGCGAGCGTTGCGCGAGAGCGACTCACTCGCCGTCGCGCCGCTGCTACTAGCGACGATCGCGGACTGAGAGTGAAGTACTGCGGCGGACCCGAACTAGGGGGCGCGGAGCGCGGCCGCCACCTCGGCGAACGGAACCGCGGCCTGATCACCGGCCGCCGCTAGCGGCTTGACCTGCGCGACGCCCTCGGCAGCTTCGCTGTCACCGATGATGAGTGCGTAGCGGGCGTTCGACCGGCCGGCGCCGCGGAGCTGAGCTTTCAGCGAACGACCCGGGGTGCCGTTGCGGATGAGCAGCCCCTTGGAGCGGAGCGTCTCGGCGAGCTTGAACGCAGCGACCGGTCCGGCGTCGCCGAGCGGGATCGTGACCGCGTCGACCGGCTCTGGCGGCAAGCCGTCCGCGAACACCTGCTCGCGGAGGTTGAGAGCGATGCGTTCGATGCCGGTGCCGAAGCCGACCGCCGGGGTCGGTTGGCCGCCGAGCATCTCGACGAGGCCGTCGTAGCGCCCGCCCGCACCGACGGTCGACTGGCCACCGCCAGCTGTGGGTTCGAACTCCCAGACGGTGCGGGTGTAGTAGTCGAGGCCACGCACGATGCGCGGGTCGACGATGTAGGCGATGTCGAGGGCCTCGAGGTAGGCGCGTACCGCGTCGAAGTGGGCGCGATCGTCATCCTCGAGGTAGTCGAGGATCTCTGGGGCGGTCTGGACGGCCTCGTGGCCGGCGTCGTCCTTTGAGTCGAGGATGCGCAGGACGTTGGTTTCGAGGCGGCGCTGCGAGTCGGCGGAGAGCGTGGCGGCGTGGGGGCGGAAGTGCTCCGTGAGCGCCTCGACATAACGTGCACGAGTATCGGGTGTGCCGATCGAGTTGATCCGCAGGGTGAGATCGGTGAGGCCGAGTTCCTCATAGAACGAGCGCTGGAGGTCGATGACCTCGGCGTCGGCGGTCGGGTTCGGATCGCCGATCAACTCGATGCCGAACTGGTTGAGCTGGCGGTAGCGGCCGGCCTGCGGACGGTCGTAGCGGAAGAACGGACCGAGGTACCAGAGCCGCAATGGCTGGGGGCGGCTCGCCATGCCGTGCTCGACATAAGCGCGAATCACGCCGGCCGTGCCTTCTGGGCGGAGCGCGATCCGATCTCCGCCGCGATCGTCGAAGGAGTACATCTCTTTCGAGCCGATATCTGATTCCTCGCCCACGGCGCGGAGGAAGACACGTTCGTCTTCAACGATCGGCGTCACGATCTCGTGGTAGTCGAAACGGCGGGCGACGCGCTGCGCCGCTTCGCGGATGAACTGCCACAACGCGGCGTCCTCCGGGAGAACGTCGTGCATGCCTCGGGGCGCCTGTACGTCAGCCATCGGTCGAGTCTACGGACCAGTCGATCCGGGGGGAAATCAGTGGTTTCTCCAACTGCATCAGGCGGTCTGGGCCGTTCTGGGCGACCTGACGCGTGCTAACCTCGCGGGAAGATGGTCGCCACCAAGGGCGTTGATACAGACGCTCGTGAACTCCTCGATTCGGTCGAGTCCTACCTGCCGGCTGACCGTGTCAGCGTCATTTCCGAGGCACTCGATTTCGCCGTCGCGGCCCATGAGGGCCAGCGCCGCCGCTCCGGCGAACCGTATGTGACCCACCCGATTGCCGTGACCACGATGCTCGCCGCCCTGAAAATGGACAGCCTCACGATCGAGGCGGGCCTGCTCCACGACGTGGTCGAGGACTGCGACGTGAGCGTTGAGGAACTCAGTCAGCGGTTCGGAGCGGAGGTCGGGCGGCTCGTTGAGGGTGCGACCAAGATCGACCAGCTCCCGATGGTCGAGGATCAGAACGCTGACGCCGAGACGCTACGCAAGATGTTCCTCGCGATGGCCGAGGACGTTCGCGTCGTCATCATCAAGCTCGCCGATCGCCTCCACAACATGCGCACGCTGCAGCACCTGGCGCCGGACCGGCAGCGTGCGATCGCGCAGGAGACACGCGACATCTACGCGCCGTTGGCGGCTCGCCTCGGGGTGTGGCAGTTCAAGTGGGAGCTCGAGGATCTGGCGTTCCGCTACCTCGAGCCGGAGCAGTATCGGCGTGTTGCCTCGACGTTGGCGTCGAAACGCAGCGAGCGAGAGCGGTACATCCGGCGGGTGGAGACGGAACTGCGGGAGGCCCTCGACGCGGTGGGCATCAACGCGGAAGTCAACGGCCGGGCGAAGCACCTCTACTCGATCTACGAGAAGGAGCAGCGCTACACCCGCGAAGGCAAGACCTTCGATCAGATCCACGATCTGCTCGCGCTTCGCGTCCTCGTCGACGACGTGTCGGATTGCTACGCGGCGCTTGGAGTCGTGCATCAGACCTGGCGGCCAATCCCGAACGCGTTCGACGACTACATCGCGAGCCCCAAGGAGTCGCTCTACCAGTCGCTGCACACCTCGGTGCTTGGTCCGGGCACGCGGCCGTTCGAGGTCCAGATCCGCACCTTCGAGATGCACGAGGTGGCTGAGTACGGCGTTGCTGCGCACTGGCAGTACAAGAGCGAGCCATCGAAGCGGGACACGCAGTACGAAGAGCGCATGTCCTGGCTGCGTCACCTCATCGAGTGGCAGCAAGAGGGCGCGGAGGACTTCCTGGAGTCGGTGAAGACCGACGTATTTGCGGACCAGGTGTTCGTGAACACGCCTCGCGGCGATGTGCAGGTGCTGCCTCGTGGATCGACTCCCGTCGATTTCGCCTATCGAGTCCATACCGACCTGGGACACGCCTGCGCCGGCGCGAAGGTCAACGGGAAGCTGGTTCCGCTCAACACCAAGCTGGGGAACGGCGACGTCGTCGAGATCCTGCGCAGCCGGACTCAGCGCGGACCATCACGCGACTGGCTGATGCCTGCGCTCGGGTATCTCGGCTCCAGCCATTCGCGACAGAAGGTTCGGCAGTGGTTCCGGCGCGAGCAACGCGGCGAGAACGCCGAGCGCGGCCGCGAGCAGTTCGAACGTGAGATGAAACGGCTGGCGATCAGCCAGGTGCCGGTCCACATCTGGGAGCGGTTCAAGCTCGGCTCGATGGACGATCTCTACGCGGCGATCGGTTCCGGAGACGTCTCAGCCCAACACCTCGGCAACGAACTCGCTGAGCACGCGCCGCAGACGGCGCCCTCGGAGTTCGCGCCTTCCACGATCAAGGTCGGTGGGACGCCGGGCGTCCGGGTGCTCGGGACCGCCGGGCTACATGTTGTCCTTGCGAAGTGCTGTAGCCCGCTGCCCGGCGATCCGATCGTCGGCTTCACGACGCGCGGGGGCGGCATCACGGTGCACCGTCAGAGCTGCCGGAACATGGCGCGGGTTCGCGAACCGGAGCGGCTCCTCGACTGCGATTGGGGCCCGAGCGCGGACATGTACGTGGCACGGGTCCAGGTCCACGCCTGGGATCGGGTTGGCCTGCTGCGCGACGTGAGCACGCTTGCCGCGAACGCGGGCGTGAACATGGTCGGCGTCCGGACGCAGGAGCATGGCGACCGCACGACGACCCTGGAGTTGACGCTGGAGACCGAGGGCGGCGCCCAGTTCGTGCGGCTGATCTCGGTACTGGACGCTGTCCGAGGGGTGATCTCCGTCGAGCGTGTGCAGGAGTAGCGGGGCGATCAACCCGCTCTTCGTCTAGTTCGCCTCGGTGTTGGGAAGCGCCAGCACCTGTCCAACCTCGATCCGGTCGGGGTTCTCTAGCGCGTTGAGCTCGATGAGGGCCTGCGTCGTCGTTCCGTAGCGATTCGCGATGTCGAACAAGACGTCACCCGATTCGACGGTGTGCGAGTTGAAGACGGGATCGAGGAGGACGCCGGGCAGCGCCGTTGGTGTTGCGATCGGCGTCGCCTCGGACGCGGGGGCGGCCTGCGTTGCCACGGCCAGCGGGGGACCGGCGCTGTCCGGTTGGAGCAGCACGGTTGCCGGCGTACCGGCGGGGTCGTGGCCGCCGACGAAGTGAGCGATATCCGCCACGGCGCCCAGCACCAGGACAGCGAATCCCGCTGCTAGCACGGCGTTGCGTGCGTTCAACGCCCAGGCAGTGATCGAGTTTGAGTGAGCGTTCTCGTCCTGGACGGGGGGCTGGGGTGGTTCCGGTTGGTTGTTCACTCGGTAATCGTCGGAACTTCGTCAGGTCAGATTCAGGTCCGGCCACCCTAGGCTGAGTAGTACATGTGTTCTGATTCGTGCTAGAGTCTCGCACATGACTCTCGCACAGATTCGCAGCGGCGCACTCCAGGGGGTTGACGGGATCCCGGTCGACGTCGAGGTCGATATCGGAAGTGGCCTTCCAGCATTCAACATCGTGGGCCTGCCGGATGCGGCGGTGCAGGAGGCACGAGAGCGCGTTCGGTCGGCGATCCGGAACGCCGGCTACGAGTTTCCACTGCGTCGGATCACTGTGAACCTCGCACCGGCCGATGTCCGCAAGGAGGGGCCGATTTACGACCTCCCGATTGCGGTGGCGATCCTGCTGGCGTCGGGCCAGATCGAGGATCACCTCGCCGACTGTGCGCTGATCGGCGAGTTATCGCTCGATGGACGGCTGCGCCATGTCAGTGGCGTGCTGCCGTTCGTCGCGATGTGTCACAGCGAGCGGATCGCCTCGGTCGTCGTGCCGGCGGAGGACGTGCGCGAAGCACGCATGGTTGGCAGTGTGCGCGCGTTTGGCCTCGGGTCGCTCGCGCAGCTCCGCGAGCCGCCGTCGGCATGGGTCGAAGAGGAGCTGCCTGCGCCCGAGTGCCCGGCGGAGACGGAAACCTACGACCTGTCGATCGTCCGCGGGCAAGAGCATGTGAAACGGGCTCTGGAGGTGGCGGCATCCGGCGGCCACAACCTGATGATGCAGGGGCCACCGGGGTCGGGGAAGACGCTGCTCGCGCGAGCATTGCCGGGGCTAATCGCGCCACTGAGCCCGCTCGAGGCGATCCAGGTCTCGAAGGTCTATTCGATTGCGGGCATGCTGAGCCGCACACAGCCGTTGCTTCGCGAGCGGCCGTTCCGAGCGCCCCATCACACGATCTCGCATGCTGGCCTGGTCGGCGGCGGATCGCTGATCCGACCCGGCGAGGTTTCGCTCGCCCACCGTGGCGTCTTGTTCCTCGACGAGTTCCCGGAGTTCACGGGAAGGGCGCTCGAGGCGCTGCGCGAACCGCTGGAAGCCGGGGTCGTGACGATCTCGCGGGCGCGCGGTTCGGTGACCTTCCCAGCGCGGATCCTGCTCGTCGCGGCGATGAACCCCTGCCCGTGTGGGTACTACGGCGACAGCCGCCGAACTTGTTCGTGCTCGGAGTCGACGGTGTCGAGGTATCGGCACCGCGTCTCAGGCCCGCTGCTTGATCGATTCGATTTGTTCATGGAGGTCCCGCGGGTCGAATACGACGAACTCGCGGGCGAGCCAACCGGGGAACACTCAGAAACGATCCGCGCTCGAGTGATCGAGGCGCGCACGATGCAGGACGAACGCCTGACGGCGTCGCGGGCGGTGACCAACGCAGAGATGGATCCGATCGACGTCCGTCGCTTCTGCCAGGATCGCCTCGAAGACGACGCGCGACCGTTGCTGGCGTCGGCGACGGAGCGCCTCGGCCTGTCAGCGCGCTCGTTCCACCGCGTGCTCAAGGTCTCGAGAACGATCGCCGACCTCGATCGATCGGAGGCAATTGGGACGAAGCACCTGGCGGAAGCGATCCAGTACCGCAAGCGAGGCGCGGATTGATCCCGCGCTGACGGTCTCCTGACGGCCAATGATCTCCCGAAGGCGACAGAGTGGTCGATGATCACCCGAGACCCACCGGAGGTGGCCGATGACCCACGCAGCAGCCCTTCCCGTCCTTCCGGCGCCGCATGCCAAGGCACTTCAACTACTTGAGGACAGCGATGCCGAGGTTGCCGACCTCGCTGAGACGGTGTCCGCCGACCCAGCGTTGACTACGGCAGTTTTGCGGGCCGCCAATTCGGCAGCGTCCGCGCCGGTCGACCGCGTGATCGAGGCCGACCAGGCCATCATGCGCATCGGGTTCAACGCGACACGCCGACTGGTGGCGGGGACGGTCGTCGGGACGACATTCAAAGACGTCCGCGAGGCCGGTATCAACACCGAGCAGCTCTGGGATCACCTGATCGCCTGCGCGATCCTCACGGACCAGGCGTTGCGACGGAACCAGACGATCTCTGGCGGATTCGCTGCCGGGATGTTGCACGACCTCGGGCGGATGGCGATGGCGCAGGCCGAGCCAGAGCTTTATCGGACCGTCGTGAGCCGTGTCAGCGAAGGCGCTGACGCGCGGTCGATCGAGATCGATGTGTTCGGCTACGACCACCAGGAATATGGCCAGCGGATCGCTGAAGCCTGGCAGCTGCCCGACGCGATCATCGAGGCGGTCGGTGACCACCACGAAGGTAGCCGGAGCGACCTGTCCCGCGCGGTCCGCGACAGCCGGTGGCTGGCGCTGCGCGTCGGTATCGGCGACGGACTCTGCGACGCGGAGATGTTCCCGGAGTCGGCGCTCGAGCTGCGGCGCGAAGAGAAGACGCTGCTCTCCGACATCGGTGGCGAAGAGGCGTTGCACAACCGCGTCGAGTGGTTCCGGCACGCGGTCTCCGGAGCGGACGCGGCAGCTGCGGCCTAGGCAGCTTCGCCCGCGTCGTTCTGCTCAGGGGAAGCGGTAATTCCGGATCCCCGGTACCAGACGCCATGCCCCGAGAGTGAATGCCAGCGCGGCGACGCCCCCGAACGTGAGCGTGAACGAGAGTCCGGCTGCCGCTGTCAGGAAGCCAACCTCGAGCGTGCCGAAGTTGTTCGCGGTCTGAGCGGCGAGGACCTGTAGCGCGACGGCGCGACCGCGCATCTGATCGGGCGTCGTGAGCTGCACGATCGACTGGCGCATCGCGACGCTAATGCCGTCCATCGCACCGAGCCCGCCGATCAAGAACATGCCGACCCAGAGCTGCCTGCTGATGGCGAGCGGGAAGAGCAGCAGCGCGTAGATGATCGTCGCGTACAGGACGAGCATCCCCTTTGCCCGGTAGTTCCTCAGAAACAGCACCAGCAGCGTCCCGCCGATGCCGCCGAAGGAGTTCGCGGCAGTCAACAGACCGGTTGCGGTCGCTCCGCCGCCGTAAAGCTCCTTCGCAAACAGCGGGAACAGTTGGCGATAGAAGCTGAAGACGGTGATGCCCGCGTCGAGGATGTAGAGCCCCGGCAGCAGCCGGTGGCGTCGCACGAACCGGAACCCCTCCCACGTCCGTTGCACCGTCGAGCCGGCCTCGCGGACGAGCGGTGGCTGGAATCGCACTCGGATCAGGAGCGGCAGGATCAAGGATGGCGTTGCGACGATCGCGGTCAGAAAGAACGTGGCCGTCAGGTCAGTCAGCCCGGCGACGAGCGCGAAGAGCAACGGTGCGGCGACGGCGGTCCCCTGCTGGGTAACGGTCTGGGCCACGACGCCCTGGACCAGCCAGCGTTCCGGTATCACCGATGGCAGCAGCGCGGCCTGTGCGGGGCTCCCCATGATGTTGGTGGATGCCATCGCCGCGATCGCCAGGTAGACGTGCCAGGGCTCCAGCCGCCCGCCGATGTCGAGGACGCCCATCGCCAACATCAGCCCGACGGACACGGCCTGGGTGACGACCAGCATCCGCCGGCGGTCCACGCGATCGGCGAGCGTGCCACCCCAGAGCAGCGCCGGAATCTGGACCACGAGCTGAACAGCGCCGATCAAGGCGAGTTGAGAGGCGGACCCGGTTTCCTCGAACAGCCAGACGCTGGTGACGAGGATGCGCAGCTCGCGGGTCATCACCCACGACAGGGCGGCGCCCCAGAGATAGCGGAAGCCATCGAGTCGGAACGGGGACCAGGCGCGGGCTTCGCCCCAGCGCGCGTTGTCGACCGAACCGGCGGTGGAAGCGGGGTCGTGTGGGGGCGGGCCGTCGCCAGGCTCGGTCATGGAGGCGGCATCTTGGCACACGTGGCTCGCGGGCGCCTCTGGACGGGCGCGCGCGGCTCGGCCTCTCGGTCGGGTCTCGATAGACTGCGCCGAGGTTGGAGGGCCGGTTGGCGACGATCGACGGAAAGACGCGACTGAAGTTCGTGACGGCCGATGGCCTGCACGTGCCCGCGGTGACCGCGGCCGAGATGCTGGCGATCGACCGGATCGCCGTTGAGCAGTCCGGCCCGACGCTGCTGCAGATGATGGAGCATGCGGGTACCGAGCTGGCGCTCTCAGCGCTCGACATGCTCGGCGACGACTGGCGCGACGCGCGGATCCTCGTGCTGGCTGGCACGGGGGGCAACGGTGCCGGAGGCGTCTGCGCGGCACGGCATCTCGCCAATCGAGGGGCTCACGTAACGGTCGTGTCGATCACCCGACCGGCAGCGGCAGACGGCGCCCTTGGCCAGCAGTTACTCGCCCTCGCCGAGGCGCCGGCACGAGTGCTGACGTGGGACGAAGCATTCGATGCGGCGGAGGCCGATCTGATCATCGATGCGGTGGTCGGCTACAGCCTCGACGGTGCGCCGCGTGCGCGGCAGATGGCGCTGATCCGGGCGAGCCAGGCGGTCGGAGTTCCCGTGCTTTCGCTTGATGTACCGTCCGGCGTCGATGCTGACAGCGGGGACGCGCCCGGTGTCGCGGTCCGTCCGACACGCACGTTGACGCTCGCGCTCCCGAAAGGCGGGCTCAGCGAGGAGAATGCGGGCGAGCTGTGGCTCGCGGATCTCGGCATTCCGCCGGGCGTGTACGCGCGAGCCGGGATCGCCTTCGAGCCGATCTTCGGGCGCGACACGCGCGTCCGTCTCAGGTACCCCGACTAGAGCGCCTCGATCTATCGGGGCAGATTTGCTACGAGGCCGACTGCACCTGCGGGAGAATCTCCGAAGCGATCAACTCGATCGTGCCGAAATCGTCGTTGGCATGGTGCTGCAGCATCGTCCGGGTGACGCCGGCCTCCTCGCGACGGCCGAGTTCGTCGACGATCTGAGCGGGCGAGCCGACCAGCCAGCCGCGACTCTTCACGCCCTCGAGCGTCTCATCGACCGACTGCTGGCCGAGCGCCGGGATCTTTTCTACGACGCGGGCGAGGTGGGCCTTCAACTCCGCGGTGTCACGACCGACGATTGGCGCGGACATCTGGGTATGTCGGATCTCGGTCGGGTCGCGGCCGGCGTCGGCGCAGTGCGCCTCAAGGACCGCGGCGAGCCGCTGATACTCGGCGATGTCGACGCCGACGACGTTCCACTCCTGTGCGTAGCGGGCGACCATCCGCAGCGTCCGCCGTTCCCCGCGACCGCCGATCAGCACGGGGAGCGGGGACTGCGCCGGCTTCGGGAAGGAGGTGGCCTCGCGGAGCTGATAGTGCTCGCCCTCGAACGAGGCGGGCCCGTCCGCCCAGAGGGCTTGGACCACCTGAACGCATTCCTCGAGGCGGTCCATCCGCTCCCCGAGCGGTGGGAACGGCAGCCCGAAGGCCTCGTGCTCCGGGACGTTCCAGCCGGCACCCATGCCGAGGATGAACCGGCCGCCACTCAGGACGTCGATCTGTGCGGCCATGCGGGCCAGCAGCGACGGATGACGGAAGGTCATCGACGAGACGAGCGGGCCGAAGCGAATTCGCTTGGACTCCTCTGCGACCAGCACGAACGAGATGAACGTCTCGAGGGCATCGCGGTCGGTCGGGCCGGACAGTGAGAAGAAGTGATCGGAGCGCCAGAGTGACTCGAATCCCGAGTCTTCGGTCGTCCTGATGATCCGTCGCCACAGATCCCAGTTCAGGTCTTCCTGACCTTCGATCATGATTCCAAGATCCATGTGGTACCTCTCGCTGACGGCGGCTGGGGCTGCTCATCGGGAGCCGGCATCGTAGCGAAGCGACGCAGCCGGGCAATACCTGACTTGCGCAGGGGACGCGGTTCGCTAGGATCAACGCCGTCTTGCTCCGTGGCGCATTCGTCTAGCGGCCTAGGACACCGCCCTCTCAAGGCGGAGATCACGGGTTCGAATCCCGTATGCGCTACCACGAAACGTCAACGGCCACGGGCGATTCTGTCCGTGGCCGTTTGGTGCCCCGCGCGAATCGGGGCCAAGCTGGGGCCAATTGGACCTGGGCTCCCCGGCTCGGGCGCGCGATCTCGATCTCCTCCGGCGTGAGGTCCATGCTCCTAAGTCATCAAGCAACCGTGGGCGTCTAGGAGCGTCGCCTCTCGAACCAGACCAGCGCGAAACCCACCTGACCTACGCCAGCTCCTGTGTCCGGCTGGCGACGGCGAGCAGCGTGTCGAGCTGCTCGCCCGGAACGATGAGCCTGCCCCATCACCATCGGGCACCCGATGAGATTGGGCTATCCGCTGATCAGGTGATCGAGCGCCGCGGCCGCCGCTGCCTGCTGACCTGCCACCATGTGTCCGTACTGGTCCATGGTGAATGCCGCACTTGCGTGACCGAGGCGGCGCGAAACGGTGAGGAGGTCAACGCCGGCGCGGATCCAGATCGACGCAGCGGAGTGTCTCAGCGAGTGCCAAGTCACTGACTCGGGATCGCCGACGCCACTGGCCGCGACGAGATGTCGGAAGCCCCCGTAGAAGGTGCGGCGGTGTTGGTAGCTACCCAGCGGGTTTGGGAACACGAGCTCGTGATCCATCCAAGCTGAGCCTACCCGGAGGCGAGTCTCGAACTGGTCGGCGCGGTGGCGTCTGAGTAGCGCGACCGTCGCGGCACTCAGCTCGACTGTGCGGCGCGACCGCTTCGTCTTCGGTGGCAGGTCGAGGAACTCTCCGGCGACGTGCTGCACGGTGCGCCGTACGGTGAACGTCCCGTCGTCCAGATCCAGCGCACCCCACGTCGCGCCGAGTAGCTCGGCCTGGCGGACACCGGTGGCGAGCGCGAACCGGAGCGGAACGTCGTAAGCGGTACCCGCGGCCGCCGCGAGGACCTGGGCAATCTCGTGTTCATCGAGTGCGCGCCGCTCACGTACACCGCTCGCGGCGGACGGCTTTGGAACGGCCGCGGCCGGGTTCCGCGTCACGAGTTCCCCGACGACCGCTCCCTCGATCCCCTGGCGCAGCAGACCGAGGATCTTGTGCACGGTGGCGGGCGCCAGCTCGGCGGATAGCTGATCCTTGAGGTCGAGGACATGTTGGCGACGGAGACTCTGCAGCGGGATAGAACCAATCGTCGTAAGCAGATGGCGGCGTACGATCCCGCGATTCCGTTCGGCGGTCCGTGGCCCAAGATTCCCGTCCGCTACGTGCCGCTCGAGCCAACCGATGAGCCAATCTCCGGTGGTGATGGTGGACGGGTCGACCCCGCTAGTGTCGCGCTCGCTCAGGGCTTCCCGGAGGGCTCGCTGTGCTTCGCGCTTAGTCCCGACGACCGTGAACCGGCGCCGGCGACGTCGACCCGTCACCGGATCGCGCCCGAGCTCGACTGTGAGCCGCCAGTGCCCCGGCTGCCGCTCTTGAAGGCTGCCACTGCCGTAGTCACGCTTGGTCATGGTCTGAACCCTCCTCCGCGTCCGAGCGCCCGGCGACGAACTCAAGGACGTCGCGAGCATCGGCGTGGGTCATTCTCGGTGACAGCTCGCGGAGCACCGAAGCCGCGCCGTCAAGATCAAGCCCCGCAAGCGGAACGCCGACGGCCTCGGCGGTCTCACCTGCTGATAGCAGGCGGCTCTCGACTGCCTGCCACGTCTCGAGCGGATCTTGGCCGCCAACCTCGATCGCGCTCAGGACGCCAGCTAGCTGGTATGCACGCCCGACCGGTAAGCCTGGTACCGCCAGCATGATTCTCCAGTACCACCTCGCACGGCGCATCGTGGGGCGAGGGAATCGGCGCTCATCGAGCAGCCGCATCAGAGGCATGAGCGAGGCGGCCGCCTCCCACGGGAGCGCACCGCTTCCGAAAGATTGCGGCCAGCGGACATAGCCGAACTCAACGCGATCGGCCTCGTTGCTGCGCCTGTGCTCCCGCACGATCCGCCGCACGCTAGTTTCCGACGGCCAATCATCTCGGTCGGCCTCGCGGAGCTGTTCCTCGACTGCCGACGCGATCTGAGCGCCGGAGAGTCGCTTGTCGCTCTCCGCGAGGGTTCGGATCAGTGATTTCACATCACCCGCGATCGGTGGACGCCCCCGCCCCCGCCGCGCTGGTTTTCTAATATTGGACATATGGCCGTTCTTTTTGGTCAAAACCGCTCAAGATCCGGTTGATCAGGCTGATATCGTGACCGCACGCTATCACAGATATCCGAAGATTTGCGAATGGCCTGGAGAGACGATATGGCAGCTGAGCAGCCCTGGTTGCGACGCACCTACGACATGGACGAGGTGGCCCGCATCCTCGGGATCAGCCGAAACCACGCGTACGTAATGGCGCGCGAAGAGGCCTTCCCGGCGATCCGGCTCGGTCGCCGGTTGGTCATCCCTCGCCAGCAGTTCGACGTTTGGCTCGCCGGTGACGCCCGAGCTGCCGCCCCGGCCTCAGATGACTAGCGCCGTGCCGGCCACCCACCGATTCGACACGCGCCGGCTGCCCTGCCCTGGGTGCGGCGGCGGAGCCGACCTTCCCCTAGGTCACGGCGTCCGCTGTTACGGATTCCGCCACGACGACCCGAACTGGTTCACGTGCACCCGGCTCCCCTCCCCATACGCCAGTGCTGGCGGATGGACGCACGTCGGTCGTCGTTGCGGCTGCGCCTGCGGCCGGGCCCACGACACCACCCCGGTCCGGCAGGGCGGCTTCGCCGAAGCCACGAGTGCCCCCGCTTCGCGCGCGGAGGTCGCGCGCGGAGTCTGGGGCAAGACCGAGCCCATCGACGGCACCCCCGCCAAGCGCTACCTGCGCTCACGGGGAATCACGATCGATGCGCCCCTGACGCTGCGCTTCGCCTACCTCCAGCACGCGCGTAGCGGCACACGGTACCCGACGCTTGTCGCGGCGGTTCTCGATGCTGGTGGCGACCTGCGGGCGGTCCACCGCACGTACCTCGCCCCTGATGGCGAGGCGAAGGCGGCAGTCACTCCGGCTCGGATGATGCTCGGACCGGCTGGCGGGTGCGCCGTCCATCTCGCTGCTGCAGCTGACTGCGTGGCTGTTGCAGAGGGGATCGAGACCGCCCTCTCCGTGATGCAGGCGACGGGCACTGCGACATGGGCCGCACTCTCTGCCAGTGGTATTCAGCTTCTCGAACTCCCTGCTCTGCCCGTGGCGGCGGAGGTCGTGATCGCCGCCGACGCCGATCGTGCTGGCACCACATCGGCCACTGCGGCCGAGATCCCTGGCGCGCGGCTGGTCACGGTCCCGGGCGACGCGCCGGTGATCTGGGCAGGCGACCACCGCAATGCTTCAGCACAAGCAATCCTTCAGTTCGTGGCACCCGGGGATCCAGTCGTTGCTGACGTACCAGCGCCACTAGCGGCGGTACAGACGATCCTCTTCACCGACCTCGTTGGCTCAACTGAAATGCAATCGCGTTTGGGCGACGACGGCGCCCGCCACGTCGCTCGCCGACACGACGACGCCGTACGTCACGCCATGGCGGAGCTCGGTGGCCGGGAAATCAAGCACACGGGCGATGGGATCATGGCCAGTTTCACATCGCCAGCCGACGCTGTCAGCTGCGCCTTGCGCGTCCGAGACGAGTTTGAGCGGTACAACGCGACTAACCCGAGCGAGGCGCTGCTCGTTCGATTCGGGCTCAACGCCGGGGAGCCAATAAGCGAGGACGGCGACCTGTTCGGCCTGTCAGTCACGATCGCGGCTCGCATCGCGAACTGGGGCGGTCCCGGCCAGGTTTTCGCAACTGATGTGGTACGGCAGTTGCTGCTTGGTAAAGGCTTCTCGTTCGTCGAAGCGGGGCGGCCTGCCCTTCAGGGAGTGGACGGACTGACGCCGGTCTTCGAGGTTGGCCTGACCGCCGGCTAGTAGCCCTGGCGTGCGCGCAGAGCGGCTGACGGCAACAGCGAGAACCGGACATAGTGTCGGCGCCTCGTGTGCAAGTGTGAGGAGCTCGCGACCCGCTACCCGTCCCGGGTTCCGTAGGCGGTCCCGATGACGCCCGCCTCGCGGAGCGCCTCGCGGGCCGCACCGTCGTAGCCCAGCTCGGTCAGCACCTCGTCGTTGTGCTCTCCGACGAGTGCAGAATACCGGTCCCACGAGGGTGCGTCGGGAGCGATGCGCCAGAGGAACCCGCTGTGCTGATGCTGACCGGCGACCGGATGGTCCACGGTCTCGAGCCATCCTCGTGCGGCGTGCTGCGGACTCGCGAGGACCCCGATGGGCGACGCGACTGCGGCGCCGATTGCCCCGGCCGCCTGTACGGCGTCCGCCAGCTCCTCGGCGACGGATCCGGCCGCGAGATCGGCGAGCGCCGCGTCGATCTCCTCCCGCGCGCCGAGGCGGCCGTGCACCGTCGACCACGCATGGCCGTCCTCCGCCCATTCGTCGTGGCCGGCGACGGTAGCTAGCGCGGCCCACTGCGCGTCGTTCTCGGCGGCGAGAACGATCCATGCCTCCTCGCCGGAAAGCCCCGCGGCGCAGCGGTAGACGTTATGCGGCGCGACGTACGGCTCCTCGTTGCCGAGCGGCTCGGGGACGCGGCCATTGAGCGTGTACTCCGCGTATGTCCCCGGCAGCTGCCAGGCGAACGCCTCGGTCTGAGCGATGTCGATGAACGACCCCTCGCCGGTCTGCTCGCGCCGTCTGAGCGCGGCAACGGCGGCGAACACAAGCGTCAGCGCGCCGGTCGCGTCCGAGTGGAAGACGGCGGTCACCTCGTCTCGGTCGAGGTCGGGGTATCCGCGAATCGCCCAATGGCCCACGGTCGAGTCCAGCCCTGAGCCCAGGGTGACATACCCCTCGTACGGTCCGGCAACGCCCCATCCGGGCATCGAGATCATCGTGCAGCGCGGGTTGATCTCGTGGACGCGCTCGGGGCCGAGGCCCAGGCGCTCGACGGCGCCGGCGGAATAGCTCTCGAAGAACAAGTCGGCGCCCTCGATCAGGCGAGACAGCACTTCCGCCCCTCGCTCGTCACGCCCGTTGAGGGCGATGTTGCGCTTGTTGCGGTTGGCAAGATGATGGATCGCGCTCATCTCGTACGGTGGACCGTCGCCAGCGACCGGAGCCGCGGGACCGACCACGAGCGGACGCGTCATCGAGTTGCGCGGGTAGGACTCGACCTTGATCACGTCCGCGCCGAGGTCCGCCAGCAGGCTGCCGCCCATCGGACCCGCCCAAACCTCGCACATCTCGACGACGCGCACGCCTTCCAGCAAGCGGGACGTCACGAGGCGGCGCCGATCACCCCGGCGCGAAAGAGCGCGATCTGCTCATCTCGGCTGTACCCGGCCTCGTCGAGGAGCTCGACGGTGTGTTCCCCGTGCCGCGGAGCGGGAGACAGCGCGAACGCGCCTGCGAAGCGGAACGGCGGCCCAGCGAGCGTGACCTCGCCGATGCCGGGCTGCTGCTGGCGCTCGAACGAGCCGCGCGCGATCGACTGCGGGTCGTCGATAGCCTCGCCGACGCTCAGCACCGGCGCGACCATCACGCCGAAGGCCTGCAACTCGGTGAAGACCTGCTCGCGTGTACGAGCCATGAGCCACGGCTCCAGCACTTCCATAAACTCGTCGAAGTGCTGCGCCTTGGCCTCGGGTGTCGCGAAGTGCGCATCCTGACGCAGTTCGGGACGGCCGATGCCCTCGCAGAGCCGCGTGAAGAACGGATCGTTGCTGGCGGCGAAGGTGACGTGGCCATCGGCGCAGGGGTAGGCGCCCGCCGGATAGGCTAGCTTCGAACGACCCTCGCGAGGCGGCTCGACGCCGTTGAACTCCCAGGGTAGGTAGCGGCTGTCGACGTTGCCAATCATCGTCTCAACGCCGGCGACCTCGACGTCGCGTCGCTCGCCGTCGTGCGCCTGTCCCCAGATCACGGCAGCCCCGACGGCGGCGGCCGTCGAAGCCCACTGCATCGTCGCGACGTTCGGCCCGTAGCGGAGCGGCGGCCGTCCGCTGATCGCGTGGTGCCACATCCGCGTCGAGTGGGCGAACATCGATATGTCGTTCTCGAGGCGATCTCGGTAGGGCCCATCGACGCCGTGCACGGCTAGGCGTACATGGCTGGCCGGCGCTTCCTTAACCTCGAGGGCGCGCGCGAGCGCAGCGTCCGTCGCCGTATCGAGCTCGGTGACGAGCAGTTGGGCGCCGTCGCTGAGCCGCGCGATGACCTCGCGCCCCGACGTCGAGGCGGGATCCACTGCAATGGAGCGTTTGCCGGTGTCGAGCGCGAGGTGGTAACCACCGGCGTTGATATCCACGGCATCGTCAGGAAACGGCGGGAGGCGTCGCATCGCGCCGCCGTCGAGGGGCTCGACCTTGACCACGTCGGCCCCGTAGTCGGACAGCGTCTTCGTCGCTCCCGCTGCCGCTACCGTGCCCCCGACCTCGACGACGCGCACGCCGACGAACGGCTGCAACAGCGTCTCGTCGGCCCGATCAGCGGTCATCCCCACCTCGCACGCAGCGCCCAAGCGGGGTCGCCGCAGTGAGCGGGAATATGCCCTTGCCTGCCGGACGCGTCAACGCACGCACGACTGGGGCGGCGGGCTCTTCTCCGTCTGACCAATACTGAGGCACGTGCGTGGGTCGTGGGGCCCAGTCGGAGCGGCACTTGCTGCACGAAGACGAGCAGCCCCGCGGGCACTCGCGCGCCCGCACTTCTCGTACGCGGACGGGCAGCGGAGCAGTCGGCCTGCCGGTAGTCACACGAACTAGACCTCGTGTGCGGCTCGGCCACGGCTCAACGAGAGGGCCGGTTGCTCAACGGGTCTGCGGCCTGTTGCTGGAGGAGCTTACGCCGCGTCGGATTGCTCCGCGGCGTCGGCACCGTCCGAGGGTTGCACTACCAGTTCCTTGCCGAAGAGCGCCTCAAGCTCCTCGGGCGGGAGCGGCCGCTCGTAGAGGTAACCCTGACCGAGGGTCTCACCGAGCGCGAGCAACTTGTCTCGCTGCGCAGTCGTCTCTACGCCCTCGGCAACCACTTTGAGTTCCAACGCCTGCGCCAGTGAGATGGTCGCGCGCACCACGCTCTCTACTCGCTGGGAGCTCAACATCCCCGCGACGAAAGAGCGATCGACTTTCATCACGTCCACCGGCATCCGGCTCAGGTAGCTCAGCGAGGAGTAGCCGGTACCGAAGTCGTCGATCGCCAGCCGAATCCCTTGCGCCTTCAGGTCCTCCAGGCGTCGGATCAGCTCGTGACCGTCGTCGGCCAGCAGTGTCTCGGTCAGCTCGAGTTGGAGACACTGCGGCGGCACACCAGCGTCGCTTAGCGCTTGCCCCACTCGTTCTGCATAGAGCGGATCGCGGAGCTCGGCCGCGGAGACGTTGACGCTGACGTAGCGGTTGCCGCCATTCAGCCCCTCGCCGTCGAATCGCTGCTCCCAGTCGGCGATCCGGCGGATCGCCTCGCGCAGCACCCAGTCACCGATCTCCACGATCATCCCGGACTCTTCGGCCAGCGGGATGAATACGCCGGGCGACACTATCCCGCGTTCGGGGTGGTGCCATCGCACGAGGGCTTCGCTGGCGACGACCCGGCGCGTTTCCATGTTCACGATCGGCTGGTACAGCAGTCGGAGTTGCCCGCGCTTCACGCTGTTGCGCAGGTCCTCTTCCAGCTCCAGCCGCTCGATCCACAGGGAGTCCTGGTCGGGGTCGAATAGCGTGTAGCCACCTCGGCCGCGGCGTTTCGCGTCGTACAGCGCCAGGTCCGCCGCGCGCACCAGGTCGCCCGGTGTGTCGCGCCCCGGGCCATGCGTCGCCACGCCGATGCTGACCGAGGGGACGCCGTCATTGTTGCGTTGGAACGCGTCCGTGATCTGAGCGGCCAACTTGGTCGCTAGCTCAGCGTCGGCCGTGCGCACCAGCATCGCGAACTCGTCACCACCGAGGCGCGCCAGGAAGCCGCCGGGGGGGGACATATCCCTTATTCGCGATGCTGCCCGTACCAAGATCTCGTCGCCCGCGGCATGTCCGCGAGTGTCGTTCACCATCTTGAACCGGTCGAGGTCCACCAGCAGCAGCGCCAGCGTGACCGACGAGTCGCCCCGGGGCCAGGTCGCCTCCAGGTGTCCGTTGAACAGCGCCCGGTTCGGCAGCCCGGTCAGCGGATCGCGGTATGCCGCGTGTCGCAACTCCTCCTCAAGCGCCTCGCGCTCGCTCACGTCGCGGCCGTTGAGCACCACGCCGCTCACCGTCGGTTCGTCGCTCAGGTCAGACAGCGCCGCTTCGATGAAGCGAATGCGGCCGTCGGGGTCAGGCACGCGGAAGTTCACGGTCAGCGGCTGGCCCGGTTCAGATCGTGCGGTGTGGAGCGCCAGCGCGACCTTCGCGGCGTCGTCGGGGAACACACACTGCTGGAGTTGCGCGCCGATCAGCGCCGCTTCTGTGTGACCGCAGACCCGCTTCACCGACGGACTCGCGTAAGTCACGATGTCGTCCACATCCACGACCAGCACCATGTCCGAGGCGTTCGACACCAGCGCCCGGAACCGCTCCTCCGACTCTTCGACCTCGGCGTGAGTGCGCTGCAGATCCTGCAGCGCTCGCTCCAACTCGGACGCGCGCACGCGTTCTTCGGCGAAGGTTTCGTTGAATTCGGCGGCAAACACCTGCGCCTGTGAGTAGGCAGCGAACAGCTCACGCACCGCCGCGACCGGGTCGGCCGAGGGCTTCCCACCGGCCTCCTCGTAAAGGCGGATGAACTCGCGGATCGCCGCCGCGTAGCTCACGCGGCCAGTCCCGTCATGCCATAGATCTGATCGAGCAGGGCGCGCGGGCTGAACGGCTTGATAAAGCAGCCATCCGCCCCTGCCTCGGCGTAGCGCGCGCGGTCCGCGTCCTGGCCGAGCGCCGTCAGCATCAGCACCGTCGGCTCGTCCGCGCCGTACAGCTCGCGCAGGTGCCTGCAGGTCTCAACCCCGTCGAGGCCCGGCATTCGCACATCGAGGATCACGAGATCCGGCATCGAGGCGGCCACGGCCGCCAGCGCCTCCTCGCCGTTCGCCGCCTCGGAGATCTCGAAGCGCGCGTCACCGGTAAGCGTCGCGCGCACCAGCTCGCGAATCATTTCCTCGTCGTCCACCACCAGAATGCGCATCAGTTCCACCCGATCCGTCGCTGCGATCTCATGCGGCCTGCTCCATAATCCCGTGCTCTGCCAGCGGAAGCACCAGTGACAGCGTTGTCCCCTCGTTCAGCTCGCTCTCCACGGAGACCCGGCCGCCCATCCGTTCCACCAGTTCCTTCACGAGGTACAGGCCAAGCCCGGTGCTGCGGATGTGCTCCGTACCCGGTCGCTCACCGCGATGAAACCGGTCGAACACCAGCGGCAGGTCATGCGGCGCGATGCCCAGCCCCTCGTCGGCGACGCGCAGGCACAGTTCGTCCGCGACCGCCTCAGCGGTGATCCGGACGCGGCCGCCCTCGGGCGAGTACTTCACCGCGTTGTCGACGATGTTGCTCAGCACCTGAACGAGGTTCGTGCGGTCGCCGATCACCGTGACGTCCAGGCTGCCCTCGACGCTGATCGGGTGCGTCTCCCCGGTGTCCTCGAACATCCGCAGCACGGCATCGACCACCTGCTCGAGCTCCACGGGCCCACGCCCGACCTCGATCTCGCCAGCCTCAATCCGGCTCAGGTTGAGCAGCGCGTCAACGATGGCGGACAGGCGCCGCGACTCGTCGTTGATCCGGTCGACCCACCCGCTCGCGTGTGGAGACAGGTCAGGCTCTGCCTGGAGCAGTTCGGAGAAGCCGTAGATCCCAGCGAGCGGAGTACGGAGCTCGTGTGAGGCCAGTCCGACGAACTCGCTCTTCAGCGCGTCCATCTCCTGCGCACGCTCGACATCCCAGCTTAGTTTGCGCGCACGGCGCCCCGCCCAGGCGAAGCCCCCCGCACTCACCATGCCACCGATCAATAGCGTCGCGATCCCGATCTGCCCGACGACCTGGATTCGCTCAGCAGCTTGATGGCCCTCGGCTGCCAGTCCGTTCATCGCGTCGTCCAGGTTGCCGGTCACGCTCGCGCTGAGCTCCGCGTAGCGCACGATCAACCCGAACAGCGCCACGAGATCGACCTCTTGCTCGGCCGCGGCGTTCGGGGCCAGCCCCCCCACGCTGGCGGTCCCCGGGTCCGAAGGCTGTCCCGTGGCGGTTGCCTCGACCACCGACAGATTGGCCAGCGACCAGAGATCGTCGATGACCAACTCGATCGAGGTCGCGATCGCATGGTCATGCGTCGGGTCTTCCGCCCCTGGCGCGCACGTCCCGTCGCAGGCGTGATGGTTGGGGTCGACCTTCGGGATCAGCGCCTCGGCCTCGGCCTCGGCCTCACGCACCAGATCGGCGGGCGACACAGCAGACTCTTGCCCCGTCAGGATGATCGCGATCTGCGCCTGGAGCACCTGGTCCTGGTATTCGCGCAGTTCGCCGACCTCGGACACCAGGTCCGCGCTGTCCTCGAACTCGCCGATGGTGCGAAAGAGGTACGCGCCGATCAGCAGTGAGACCGCGATCAACGCGATCCACGCCCAGCGGCCGACGAACATCAGCCCCGTCATCAACGACACAACAGGTACCTCACGTCCGAATCATCGGGCGCTGCAGCCGAGGACGAATGCGACAACCTCGCTCGACTCTCGCCGCCACATCGCGCTTCGCGTAAACCGGCTCTCGCCGCTCGGGAGAAACCCGCACTCTGCGCGGTTCACGCCGCCGCCCCCGAGCTAACGTGCTCCGAGGCCGCGCGCGGCAGTGTCACCGTGAACGTCGACCCGCGACCCGCTTCGCTTTCCACGTCGAGTTCCCCTCCCATGGACTGGATGAAGGCGTTCACGATGTACAGCCCGAGGCCTGCACCTCGAATGGTGGCCGTATCCGCGCGGTCGATCCGCCGGAAGCGCTCGAACACCTGCGGCAGCTCCGCCTCGGACATCCCGATGCCCTCGTCGCTGACCGCGATTCGCACCTCCGACGCGCTGGTAACCAGCGAGATGCTCACCCGGCCGCCGTCCGGCGAGTACTTCATCGCGTTGTCGATCAGATTGACGAGCACCTCGCGCAGCTTCCCGGCGTCGACCCTCATCACCAGTCCCGACACCTCGCTCGTGTCGAGCACGTGCGCGGTCGCCGAGGCGCGTGCGCTCATCCCGGCGCACACCTCCCTGACCAGCACGTCGAGACCGACCTCGGCTAGATCGAGCACGAGTTCGCCGGTCTCGATCCGCGAGACGTTCAGCAGGTCGTCGGCGATCGCAGACAGTCGCTGCGCCTCATCGGCGATTCGCGACGCCCAAGCCTGCGCTTCGTCGTCGAGCCCGACGCGCTCCTCCAACAACTGCGCGAAGCCCAGAATCCCCGTTAGCGGCGTCCGCAACTCGTGCGACGCAATCCCCACAAACTCGGTCTTCCGGAAGTCCAGCTCCCGTGCCGCTGTCACATCGCGTACCAACGCTCCGAACCCAGCACCGTCTGGCCATACGTCCACCACCGGGAACGTCGCGATCTCGTAGACCTGGCGCGGCTCAGCGATCACCTCGATGTCGAATACCGGGCGCTCGGCGAGCCGCGCCTGAGCGTCGGCCAGCTCCGCCGCGAAGCGCCTCGGATCCTCGAGGCGCCGCTTCATCACGCGGGCCAGCACGCTGAGCGGACGGCCCATCGTCAGCTCGGGCGACACCCCACTGAAATCGGTCAAGCGCGAGTTCGCGAACGCCACCGTCCCGGTCGGGTCAGCGAGCAACAGCCCGCTGCCCATGCTCTCCGCAAGCGACAGGAACTGACGGCGCTCGCGCTCCGCGTCCCACTTCGCCGCCTCCAGCGCCGCCGCCGCTTCGTGCCGCTCCGTCGTGTCGCGGAACACAACCTGCATCGCCTGCATGACACCCAGCCGACGCAACGCGCGCGCGTTGCCCTCGACCATCAGCAATCGGCCGTCCTTCGTCTGGATCGATAGCTCAGCCGGCGGCGTATCGATCCCTGCCACCGCCAGCGCGAAGTTCTTCAGCGCCAGGGGGTACGAGGGGAGCGCCAGGATCTTGACCGACGTGAAGTGCCGCCCGAGGACTTCTGATCGGTCGTAGCCCGAAATCTGCTCTGCCGCTTGGTTGAAGACCGTTATCCGACCGATCCCGTCCACCTCGATGATCGGATCCGGTGCTTGCTCGATTCCGTCGCTCTCCCCCCGCGCGGATCCGTCGCCCCGCAGCACGTAGCCGAGAGCTGCCGCGGCCAACGCCAACAGCATGTGATCTGTCCGCGGTGCGATCCGCATCAGTGAACCGCTCCCGCCGCACTACCCTGCCTCGGCATCCCGACGCCCACGCCGCGAATAGCACTTGCGTGCCGGAGATCGAAGCACGGCCACGTGCCGCCCTCCGGCATCGCTGAGCGATGGCGGAACATCTAGGCCGCCATGGCTAGGTCGACCCGCGGGATGCCGATCGAGAAGGTCGAGCCCTCGCCGAGGGTGCTCGTCACGGTGAGATCGCCGTCCATCGCCTCGATGAACGTCTTCACGATGTACAGACCCAGGCCGGTGCCGCGTATCGTGGCGGTGCCGGCGCCGCCGACACGCTGGAAGCGCTGGAACAGGCGTGGCAGGTCTTCCTCGGCGATGCCGATGCCCTCGTCGGACACGCTGATCACGGCGCGGTCGTCGCGCCGCTCGACGAAGATCCGCACCTCGCCACCGTTGGGCGAGTACTTGACGGCGTTGTCGACGAGGTTGATCAGCACCTCGCGGAGCTTGCCGGGATCGGCGAAGGCATCGCCTCGGTAGTCCATGTCGAGGACCATCTCGTGGGCCTCGCTGTGACGGCCGCCCGTGAAGTGGCCGTGCACCTCTTCGAGAAGCCTTGGCAATTCGATCGAGACCGGCTTGAGTTGCAGGCGACCGCTTTCGATGCGGGTGACGTTGAGCAGGTCCTCGACGATCTCGGAGAGGCGTCCGGCCTCGTCGACGACGCGGTCGGCCCAGCCGCGGGAGACATCGCTGAGGTCTGTGTCATCCTGGAGTAGCTCCGAATACCCGAGGATGCCGGTGAGCGGTGTGCGCAGCTCGTGCGAAGCCACGGCGACGAACTCGGTCTTCATCCGATCCACCTCGTACTCGCGAGTAATGTCACGAATCAGGTGACCGGTGCCGGTACGGCGACCGTTGACTTCGATCGCGAAGCGCGAGATATCGAGGACCAGGCCGCGTTCGTCGAGTGGCTCGACGACGAACCGCGAGTCGTCGGCGAGGTCCGCGGTCGTCGGGATGACGGACAGCGCCGCGCGACGATCATCTGCCATCGAGAGCTGCGCGTAGGCGGCCTCAAGGGGCTGACCGATCGTGGACTCGACCGCGGTGCTCAGCAGCTCCGCGGCGCGGGTGTTGAGGTAGTCGACCCGGCCGTTGCGGTTAGAGGTGATCAGGCCCGCGGACATGCCCTCGGCCATGGAGAGCAGGCGCTCACGTTCGCCGGCTGCCTGGTGGGCACGCTGCGAGGAGCGCTGGATGCGCGCAACGGCTCCGGCGAATGTGACCGCGGTCACGGCCACGAGGACAGTGCCCAGGAGCCGTGCTTCGGACTCCCGTGCCTGCTCTGCGTCGGCGCTGACGGCGAGGCTGTCGATCACCCGCTGCAAACCGGAGGCGACGACCTGGAGTGATTGCCCGGCCTCGGTTGGCGAGGTGTCACCGGTGGCGTAGAGGCGGACACCCCGGAGGTACTCGACAACTGCGCGGTCGAGCACCTGCAGCTCAGCGTTGCTGACGTCGTGGCGCTCGGCCAGGGCCGAAGAGAGGTTGCTCCACTCGCCCTCGAGCTGGGCGAGCATCGCGTCGAACTGGTCTGGGCTGCCGGTCAGCGAGACATCGTCCGCGGCAGCCGCGGTCTGGAAGGCGAGCGAATAGACCTGCGTCGCGTCGCTCGAGGCTGCGCCCCCGCCCCCGTCCCCGCCGAACACCGGTTGCAGCACAACCACGGCGCCAACGAGCGTGATGAAGCCGATCCCGCCGAGGATCGCCGTCAGGGAAGGAACGGCAACACGCCGCCCGGAGGCGGCTGTCTGTGCATTCGACACGTCTGATTGTCGGTCTGTGGCGACCGTCAGGGATTAGCAGGGTCCCGCAGATCGTTCATACAGTGGGATAGCGAATCACTCACGTGTAGCGGTTGAAGCGGAGCGCGGGCCTACTGGCTGTTGCCGTTGCCGTTGCTGTTGCCGTTGCCGTTGCCGTTGCCGTTGCCGTTGCCAGCCTGGTCGGCGTCGCCTGCCTCGGTCGTGCTCGTCGAGTCTGCCCCAGTGGTCGCGCCGGCCGCGTCGGTCGTCGTCCCGTCGGTCGCGGCTGCGGCGTCAGTGGAGGTGTCCGACGTGCGCTCCCACTCCCAGGTGTCGTAGTTCCAGACCCAGTCGGTGCATTGACCGCTCGCCTTGCCCTGGCCGTTCGCGTTGCAGCTCTCGCTTGGCGGCGGGGGGGCGGTTGCACCGGCGGCGTCCGTGATGTCGGTGTCCACCGCCTGGTCATCTGATACTTGAGCTGTCGATCCCAGATCGTCAGCGGCTGGCACTGGACTTTCCGACGAACTCTCCGCTGATGTGTCAGGAATGCCGCCGTCCGAGATCGCTGCCGGATCGCTCACCGCCGGCGATGCGGCAGTCGATGGATCCGTGGTGACTGAGATCTCCGGCAGGTTGGATTCACTGCTCAGCGCGGTCGCCTCTGATTCGCTCACCTCGACGGGGGCAAGAACGCCGGCGACCAGTGCGAGCGCGCTGGGAGAGGACTCGGTCTCATTGGGCGCACCTGTGATCGCGGCCTGTGCCTGCGTCGCAGCCATGACCGCAGCGAGCGACTCATCCCAGGTCGTGGCGGCGGAGCTCGCGAAACCGGCCTCGTTCGACGCCTGGACGGCGAGCTGCTGCACAGTCGAGCCATAGAGCGACGTCGCGAGCAGGCCGTTGCTGGCAGCGGCTGTCAGGGCGACCGTCTCATGTGACTCGAGTGTGCCGCGGATCACTTCCACCTGCGCGGGCACGGTAGTGGTCCGAGCGGTCGGATCGGGTGTGGCGATACCGGAGACGGCAATCGTCGCGATCGCGCCAGTGACAAGGGTAGCGGCTGCGGCGTTACCGACGCTGGTGGTCAGGCTCGCCCAGATCGCCGCGGTGAGCTGCAGCAGGGACAACGGGTTCACAATGCACCGCCGATGCCGGTACCAATCGTAGAAGCGAGGCTCGACCCACCACCGGCCGAAGCAACCGCCCCAGCGCCAGTCGCGGCACCAGCGGTTGTGGTGGCGGCTGCCGCAGCTCCGGCAGCAGTAGTGGCAGCGGCAGGACCAGCCACCGCTGTGGTCGCAGCCGCGGTCCCAACGGCGGTGCCCCCAGCGAGGACCGTCGAGGCGGCCGTACCCGCCAAAACCGTCGAGGCGGCACCAACTGCACCAGCGTTTGCCGCACCGACGCCGATCGTGACGACCAGCGCGACGAGGCCGGCGACGGCCGCGCCCTGCTGGACGGTCGGGTTCTGGGCGAACTCAGACACGATGTGAGCGGGCGGGGCCTCGTAGGCGACGTTCTCGCCGCCGTTGATCTCAGTGGCCCGCGCGACGGCGACGTTGCGCCAGGCCTCGGAGACGACCGGCGACACGGGGGCCGCGCTCGCCCCCGGAACCCGGGGCACGGTCGAGGCGAGGATCGAGGTGGGCGGGACAACTTCGGTCGTGATGGCGGCCTCGGCGGTCTGGGTCTCAGACGCGATCGGGAGCGGGGCCTGGAGGGCCGTGGTGACAGATGCCTGGGTGATGGCCGGCTCTGCGACGGTGGTCGTGGCGGGGTCTGTAGTGGTCTCCACGCCGTCGTCGTCCGAGGTGGCATCAGCCGTCGACGCCTCGGGGACCGGCGTGACCGGGTCCGCGGCGAGTGTGGCGCTCGGGACGAATAGCCCTGCCGGGTCGTTAGTGGGCTCGATGTCCGTCGGGGCGAGCAGGCCGGTCGTCGAAACCTCGACGGGGTCGCTGCGACCGTCGTCCGGGGCGCCGGCACTCGAATCGTCCTCAGTGCTGGCGGTCGCCGTGTCATCCGCGACCACCGCGTCGACCGGATCAACGTCACCAGGGGTCTCGTCCTCGGTGCTGGCGGCGGGCTCGGTCGAGGCGGACTCGGGCGCCGGCGCGTTCGAATCGTCGATTGGCGCTAGGGGTTCGCTGCCCGAGGACGTATCGAGGGAGGGCGAGTTGTCGACGGGCTTCGTCTCGACCGGGGCGGCCTCGAGTGGCGTGTTGGAGTCATCCGCCGGCTGCGTCTCGACGAAACCGTCGGAGTCATCGACCGGCTTGGTCTCAATCGGGACCACGGTCGGCTCTGGCGTCGGCTCGACTTTCTCCTCAGTCGGCTCTGGCGTTGGAGTCGGCTTCACCTCGTCGGTGAGCTTCGTGTCGGTGACGGTGGGGTACCTGAGGCGCGCGAGTTCCGCGGCGTCGGAGTCATATGGGTCTTCGGCGTGGGCGGGGGCGGCCGCCACCAGCAACGCGACAACTGTCAGCATCCCCGCCAGGAAACGCCCGACCAGGCGGGACTGGCCGTGGGCACGTAGAGCCAGCGAAGCCTTCGAGGCCTTATCGGGTGAGCGAAAGCTCAGGCGCATACGAACTCCTGCTGGCTGGTGACGGATCGCTCCGCACCAACACCGCGTTGAGCCCGTTTCGGCAGGTCCGGCAGCCTTGCACCCGAGCTGGGTGGGTAGGCCCGAACCGTTGCGTCACGCCCTTTCGAAGCGTGTTGCCGTTTCGTCGAGCGGCCGGACTACCCGAAGGTTGGACCGACCCAGGGGGATTGTCGGCACGTCGATCAGGCACATGAACCCCGCGCTGTCAGGGTCTTCCCGAGGGAGCGACCGGGCCGGTGCCTAATCGGTGATCGGAATGTGATTCTGCTGTGTTCAATAGGCCCTGGCATGGGGCGGACGCTCAGGATCGCTCGGATACGGAAGCCGGAATCTCCGCCGAGAATGATTAGGAAACGCAAGACGTTCCGCGATCCGAGCGGTCGACCTGCGGAGGACCGATGCGCGTGCTGGTCGTCGACGACGAAGAGATGATCCGCCAGCTGGTGCGGGTCACGCTGTCGCGCGATACGCGGCTCGAAGTATTCGAAGCCGACTCCGGCGAAGCCGCGTTGGAGCGGGTGCGCGAGCACGATCCCGACCTGGTGATCCTCGATGTGCGGATGCCCGGCATCGACGGCGTCGAGGCCTGCCGCCAGATCCGCGCCGAGCACGGCACCGAGCGCCCGTTGGTCGTCATGCTGACCGCGCTGGGCCAGGACGAAGACCTTGCGCGCTACCGCGAGGCAGGCGCGACGGACCACTTCATCAAGCCGTTCAGCCCGCGAAGCCTGCTCGAGCACATCTACGGCATGCTCGACATCGCCGCCTAACGCACACATTTTCTCCCGGTGCCGCGCAACGCCCTGGCTCTACACAAGGTGAGGAGGAGCGTTCGTCGTTCGTCCTGTGCGGTTTCGAGCGAGTGGTCCGTGAACAGCGACCGCGGAGATCGGCACATTCGCACAGACGCTCTCCGACTGTGAGCCCTACGGGACAAGCCCAGCACCACGACGAGGCCGCCTGGTATGCCTTGAACCTGGCGCAAGGTCGCTCGAGGCTTCCTTTCCGTGCCCTCACTGGTCCCGCCAGCGGACCACAAGGTCGGGTCTACCCGCAGTTGAGCCGAGGCGCGCTGCCCCGAAGGTTGATCTAGGCGGACGGACCGTCACACGGCCGTCACATACGCGAGGGATCCGACCATGCTCCGACATCGACTCTTGACCGCGGCGCTTGCACTGACCGCGCTCTTCGTGATCGCCGCTTGCGGCTCCAGCGAAGACGAGCAGCCGGAGCCCGAGCTCCACTTCCTGAACTGGGAGGACTACGTCGACCCGGCGATCCTCGAGGGCTTCGAAGCCGAGTATGGGGTCAAGGTCATCATCCACACCTTCGAGGACGAGCCCGAACTCGTGTCGCGGCTCACCTCACCGGACGCCGGACAGTTCGACCTGTTCGTCTCCTCGGGAACGGTGATCGGCGAACTGTCCGAGAGCCGCCTGGTGGCGGAGTTCGACCGAGAGCGAGTGAACAATCTCGCGAACATCAACCCGGCCTATCTGGGCAAGGTCTGGGACCCGGAGAACCGTTACTCGGCTCCCTACGACTGGGGCACGACAGGCGTCCTCTACAACACGCAGTACATCACACCCGACGAACTGAGCTGGTCGCTGCTGAGCGACCCGGAGATCGCTCCTCACGCGGCGCTCGACTCCGACTTCAGTGTGGTGATTGGCCTGGCGCTGATCGCGGCCGGGCATCCGATGGCCTCGACCGATCCCGACCACCTCGATGACGCGGTGGCGCTGCTGCAGAACCAAGTGCGCAACGGCATCCGATTCGACGACGCCTACACGCTGCGGGTAATGATGCAGGAGGGCGAACTCTGGGCCTCGCAGGCGTTTGACGGCGATGCCGCCACCGCGATCGCTCAGAACCCTGACCTCGCGTTCTTCGTCCCGACTGAGGGCTCCGACATCTACTTCGACATGTTCGGCATCCCACGTGACGCCAGCAACAAGATCGGAGCGGAGTTGTTCATCAACTACGTGCTGCGCGCAGAGATCCACGCACTCGCGACCGAATACACGGGCTACCAGAATCCCAACGAGGAAGCGGCACGTCTGGGGCTGCTCGAAGAACAGACGGGCGAGCTGCAGCTCCACGTCGCCGAGAGCGGCGACCGCCTGCAGGCCTGGCAGGTGTTCGACGACGACGAGTACTCCGCCTGGAACCGCGCGTGGACCGAGGTGCAGAGCGCCCAGTCCAGCAGCGCGACCCGCTAGCCGGACCGCGACGAGAACTGCTCGGTGCCCAACAATCGCGCGCTGATCGGTAGCACGCTCCGCGGCCGGATGCTGCGAGTGCTGCTGCTCTTCGCGGTCCTGCCGCTCGGGGTGATGGCGGTCTACGTCTCGCTCTCGATGCGAGCGGCGACCACCGATGCGGCTCGAGAGAACCTCGAAGATCGGGCACAGCTCGCGGCGGCCTCGGTCGAGCTGAAGCGGGCCGAGTTTGCGGCCGCCGTCGAAGCGCTAGCCACGAACCCAATCGTCATCTCCGAATCCGCAACGATCGAGGAACAGACCGAGCAGCTGCTGATCGCCCAGCACACGTACCCCGACCTTGAGGACATCACACTGGTGGACACCAACGGTGTCGCGATCACCTCCACCGACTTCCGATTCCGCGGCAACTGGGAGGGAAACGCTGCCTACCAGCAGGCCCTCACTGGTGCCCCGGGCATGTCCCCGCCCCGCTGGATCACTAGTCCGCCGGGCCGGCTCGTCATCCAGTTCACCGCCCCGGTGATCGGCAGCGACGGTGTAACCGGCGTCATTGCCGGTCAGATCGCGCTCAACCGGATCTGGGCGACGCTGGAAGCCGCATCGATCGGTGAAGCCGGATTCGTCGCGTTGCTGGACGCCAACGGCAACTACCTGGCTCATCCCGACCGTGACCTCGTACTGGCGCGCTCCTCGTTCGGTCGCAGCGCCACTGGCGCAGCCAACGCCCTGGACGGAGGCGACGCAGACAGCCTCTTCTGGGACGAAGCGACCGTCGGCGCCACGGGATGGACGGCCGTGGCCGCACAACCGAAGGCCGAGGTGCATGCCGCGGTGAACGAGTTGCTGCGCAACATCGCCCTGGTCGCCGTCGCGACGACCCTCGTTGCGGGAGTCGCTGCATTCTGGCTCTCCGGGAAGCTCACCGGCCTGACAGAACGCCTGAGTCAGTCACTCGCCCGCGTCACCGCCGGGGAACTCCAGGAACGCGCGGAACTCAGCGGCCTGCGCGAGTTCGATGGCATCGCCTACCAGTTCAATGTCATGTCCGAGTCGCTACACCAGTCCACGACGGAGCTCCGGCAGAGCGAAGAGCGATTCCGCTCGCTGGTTGCTGGAGCAAGCGACGTCGTGACGCTGGTCGACGCGGGGGGGCACCTCACCTATGCGAGCCCCGCCGCGGACCGAGTGCTCGGTCATCGTCCAGAGACACTCACCTGGACGCGCATGGGCGACCTCGTGCACGAGGACGATGTCGACGAGGTCGAACGTAAGCTCAGGCATGTCATGGCCACGCCGGGCTCATCCGCGACCGCCGAGTACCGTCTCAAGCAGCTCGATGGCTCATGGCGGGTGATCGAGACTGTCTTCACGAACATGCTCGACAACCCCAGCGTCGATGGCGTCGTGATGAACTCGCGCGACATCTCGGACCGGCGCCAGCTTGAGGCCGACGTCGCCGCCGCCAAGGAGTTCGACCGCCTGAAGACCGAGTTCGTGGGCCTCGCCTCGCACGAACTGCGTACGCCGATGACCGGCATCTACGGCTTTGCGTCGCTCCTCGCGGCCAGCGACGAGCTGCCCGAGCAGGAGCTCGGCTGGGCGACCCGGATCGAGGCAGAATCGGGGCGTCTGACGGAGATCATCAACGACCTGCTCAACGTTTCACGGATCGAGTCCGGCGAGCTTGAGTTCGAGCACACCGCCGTCGACCTCGGCAGCCTCGCCGAGGAGGTGGCGCGACCATTCCTCGAGCAGAGCGAGCAGCACCAGATCACGGTCGAACACGATGGGGCCGCCGTCATCGCTGGCGACCGCGGCAAACTCTCCGAGGTGATCTCGAACCTGCTGGACAACGCTGTCAAGTACTCGCCCGGGGGCGGAGCCGTCTCGGTCCGCGTGGCAGCCACTGACGAGGCCGTGGAGCTCATCATCACCGACGAGGGCATCGGGATCCCCAAGGCTGAAATCGAGCGGCTGTTCACCCGCTTCCATCGAATCGCGCGTCCCGGCCTGGAAACGATCCGCAGTACCGGACTCGGCCTCTACCTCGTCAAGAAGCTCGTCGAGGGCATGGGCGGTACGGTGGTGGTCGAGAGCCGCGATGGCGCTGGCAGCACCTTCGGCATTCGCTTCCCACCGCTCGGCGAGGCCTCGGAGCGGGCGGCCTAGCAGGTACCTGGTCTGCGGATGTTCCCACGCTCCGTGGCGTTCGCCAGGACGGCTCGCCGGGTTCAAGCGTTCAGCCAACGCGGTAGCCAGAGGATGCTCGCGGTCGTTGCGGGATCGCTCTCCCGAGCGCTGCGGCCGGATCACCCACTCATCACTGCCGACGTGTCGACTATGTTCTGCACCGGCGCGAGCATGCTGTCGACCGCCAGCGCACCGAGCACCGCCGGCAGGAACGACAGGAACACGAGCCAGTAGCCCACCTCGGAGAGCGACTCACTCAACGGCGTGTCGGCGGTGATGGCGACGACGCTTTGAAGGGCGATACCGGGAACGACGTGATTCTCGGAACCGCTGGGGATGACACCATCGACGGTGGAGCCCACACGGACGTGCGTGACGGTGGCGGACAAGCCGGCGACACCTTCGGCAATGCGGGACCGTGGTGCCGTGACGGTGTTGGTGTAACACCAGCCGGTCGGGTCCGCGGTCGCCGGAGCGGCCCCGCGAGTGACCGATGACCAATCCACTCCGGCGGGCCCGGGGCTCCCCTTTCCCGCCACCTTCTGCGCTATAGAGCCCTGCATCGCCCAACGCAACCCGGAGCGCCCGTGCGATCCCAGCGCAATTACAGCGGCAGCGGGAAGTGAAGACTCGAGTAGGGCAGTGTGCGGGTGCTGTTGCGGCGTCCTTGACGCTAGCTAGGCCGCGATGTCCTGAGGGAGAGCGATGACGCGATTCCGCCCCGCCTCTTTCGCCCGGTACAGAGCCTGGTCCGCGCGAGCAATAAGATCCGCGACCGACTCGCTGGAGACGACCTCGACCACGCCGAAGCTCGCGGTCACGTCGGGCCCTGCGCCCCTGCCCTCCACGGCGAGCGAAGCAATCGCGCTCCGCAGCCGCTCCGCTGCCTCGGCTGCCCGGGCGAGGTTGGTGGCCGGCAGGATCACGGCGAACTCTTCGCCGCCGTAGCGCGCTGCGAGGTCAGCATCACGCAACGTCGCCCTCAGGACCCGCCCGATCTCGGACAACACGGAATCACCTGTTGGGTGACCGTGTTGATCGTTGAGTAGTTTGAAACGGTCGAGATCGAACAGGACCAACGACAACGTGCCCTGGTAGCGGTGCACGACGGCGAGCTGTTCCTCGAGCGACTCGTCGAACCGGCGGCGGTTTGACACTCCCGTTAGTGCATCGGTCGAAGCTTGGATGCTGAGGTGGTGGTTCTCGACCGCCAGGCGGGCGGACTCCTGAGTCACCTCAAAGCTCAGCCTCGCGAGGGCCTCGTTGGCCCGACTTAAGATCAGGGCGGGCGGTAACGACTCCCCGGCGCTCAGGTCGAAGAGCGTCAGCATGGGCGCCGCTGCTTCAGCGGCCTCGGTAACCAGCTCGTCCACTTGTTCCGGGTAGAGATTGAACCAGTCCGCACACCAACGACGGCAGCGTTGGAGTGACTCCCCGGCCGCGTTCCCGAAGAGTCCCGCGAGCGCGTCTCCGACCGCCACTAGACGTACGAATTCGACGGCGTCATCGGGCACGCGATCGGGCAGCTCCAAGTGCTCAATCGCTGCGCACAACTCGCGCGGCAGGCTCCAGTGGTCGGCGAGCCGCGCCCCAACCTCATCGTGAGAAAGCCCGAACGCTGCGCGCTCGAGTTTGCCGAGCTGAACCATGTCATCGTTCGCGGCAGCGAAGACCGGATGGTAGTGGTCGCCGAGAACCCCGGCCATCGCGAGCACCCCCAGGCGACCGAGGAGGCCTCCTAGGAAGGCCTCCTCGCTTCTTTGCGGCGAGCATCGCGCGGCGATGGCACGCGATGCCACCGCCGCTCGCAAGCTTCGCCGCCAGAAGGCACTGTGATCGAAGCCGGTGCGATCGGGTCGATTGAGGCCCTCCACAAGCGAGAATCCGAGCGCGAGTGTGCGAACGCTGTTGAGGCCCATGATTACGACGGCCTGGCGGATCGTGGTGATCGAACGAGTTTGCGCGTAGAAGCTGGAGTTGACGGTCCTGAGGACCTTGCTAGCCAGCGCGGCGTCGCGGGCAATCGTCTCGGCAAGCGTATCGATACTGACGTCAGGCCCCTGAACCAGCTCAATCACCTCGAGGGCGACGGCGGGAAGGCTCGGCAGCTGGGGGGATTCGAGGATCTGGTCGAGAGGACTGTCCAACGTTCGTCCGGGCATCGGAACCCCACTCACTGCGAGATCTAGCGGAAGCGGCTTCCTCATGTTCGCGTGCTTCAGATTCAGCTGAAGAGGGATGCCTCGTATTTCCCTCACGACCGCTCTCCGGCATCTGCAACTCGATAGCTGCTCCCGACTGTCGCGCTTCACGAGTAGATGCCCACACGAGCAATCGTGTGACTCGTCGCGTCCAGACGATGTTCGCAACCGCTCATAGCACTGGCACGCGGCTCAACACGCTAGTTGCCAGGACCGGCGGCCCCGAGGTGAACCAAAGTGACCATCTGTGACCACACGCGACTGCTGTGATCGTGTGAAGGCGGGTGCTTTGATTCGTTCGACCGGGTCAGCGTGAGAGCGAGCAGAACGGTCCCTCTGCGAGCCCAGCAGGGTCACCGCCCGCCGAGACGATCGAGGCGAGAAGCAACGCGAGCACGGTCGCGAAAGTGTTCGC
>Ga0315338_1000325_pt1 | contig 131840 bp, 160 predicted proteins | sample ASW8metaG_FD_204518 | JGI IMG/M metagenome (GOLD analysis project Ga0315338, IMG submission 204518) | Ammonia-oxidizing marine archaeal communities from Monterey Bay, California, United States - ASW #8 | ecosystem: Environmental > Aquatic > Marine > Coastal | place: USA: California | collected... | reverse complement strand
AGTAAGCTTCCTTCCATGTGATTTATGGTATTCAAGTGAACCCGATAAAGAGTTACAACTCCTTGTTCCCCGTTCATCGTCTTGCCAATGAAATATATCATTAGACTTATTATATATAGTCTCTAAACTTTTCCTCATCTTTCCATCAGTATCTTTCAAACAACTTGTATCTAAAATTGAATCAAGAGTAATATACGTGTATTGTTCATTGGTTTCTTTATGTCTTATTTCTACCATTATCTCTTATCTCTTTTATCCTATTATAAAAATGATTATAAAATACTTCATGACCTTTTACATTCATATGTGCATCTATACCCCCTTGGAATTCTCCAATCATATACTCATTTGATTCTATAAACCATGACCAGTCTTGATATCCACTTGGTGATGGTATTAAATTTTCCCACGAACTTATAGGTCTATCTAATTCCATTTCTGACGGCCTCCACTTATGTGCCATTTTTAATAAACCACTCAATTCTTCTATTCCAAGTAAAGTCCATTGATAAGTTTCAATACCCATACTTTTTAATATATCATATCCAACTACGGTTTCTTGAAACCAGTAATTAACCATATCCATATCACTTGCCCATAATCGTTTCTTTTTACCATTATCAACTATTTTATATTCTTCTCTCTGTAGTGAATCTTGTCCATGGATGAAGTGGTAAATATCCGAGTTGATCTTTGGTGAAGTAAATCTTGACGGGTATGAAGTATTCCAAATCACAACATCACCTTCTTTAATACTCTTATTATAAATATCTCTAAACAAAGAAGATATGATATGTCCAAGTCCTTTACCAGAACATAGAGTTCCCACCAGATTTAAATTTAATCTTTGAGATAACAAATATCCCCAAAACTTTTCATTAGGAATATTATGTCCGACAGAATGAGAACACCCATATATAAATAAATTATTCATTTAAATAATCCCCTTTTCTTTTAACTTTCTTATAATAGAATCATATAATACTCTGTTAAAGAGTTTATTTGGATGAGTATCGTTACTATCAAAAACTTGATTAATTGACACCGAAGCATATGCACTCATATGGTTATATGAAATGTGTTCTTTACCTTCATATTCTATCTTAACAAAGAAATCTTCGTCCTTTAACATTTCTGCTATGGGAGTTGTCCAACTCCAAACAAGTAAATCAATATCATTATCCTTACATAATTTATTTGCCTCTAAAACTTTCTTAACTGTTAGTTCTGGTATTTCCACTTCTAAATGATGCTCTAATTTCTCTTTTTCTTCGGGTGGTGTAGAAATAGACCCCAGTTTATCCCAAAACTCTTGACCATCATGACCACCATAAAACTCTTTAAGATCTCTTTGTGGTTCAGTTAATTGTAAAACAATAAAATCTAACTTCCGTCCAGGAATAGTCCTTGACATTTTCACCCATTCTGGTATGACCCAATCTAAATGACCTAAATTATCACCAGACTTAGTAATATAATCACAATTCAACCTTTTTGATAATAGTCCTGTATATGAAATATCTAACTGAAATCGTTTATCTTGTTCAGTTGCATGTTTCATATGATTTCCATCCTTATCAGATATTTGCCCAAAAATGGGAATAGGTGTCGTTCCCTTGCCGTTATGTCTCTCATTAATAGTTGATAGTTCATCATCTTCTACATACCTGTGATAAAAAAGTCTTTCACCACGAGTAAAAGAACATCCTATAGTTGCAAATAACATTATTTTTTCTCCTTCATAACCATAAATATATATCTATGAATTTAATCTAACATGCCAATGTAAATGGTCAAATATCTTCCGTTGATTTTTATCTATAAAGAATGAACTATTATAACCATAAAATTGTCTACCACATTCAATTAAAAATCCTTCCATTACCTGTTCATCTGGTTCTGGCACTAACATTGTATGTTCCTTCCAAACTATCATAGGAACATGACAATCTATACAATCAAGTATTATAAAATACTCATTTTCAAGATAAATATTTGTTTTTATTTTTAATTCACATAACTCACACATAACTACTATAATATATATAACGCACAAAAAAACCTCACTATATTATCTAATGAGGCTCTCTTGGAATTGGTTACTTAGAACCAAATACTTTACTGAAGAATCCCTTCTTCTTTTTCTTTGTTCCTTTTTGTATCTTCTTACCTTTTTTCTTCTTCTTTTTCTTTACTTCTTCCGACATACTGGCTTTTTCACTATAGTCCATCGATGATACTGTAGGTACTGCTCCAAAGAAGATAAATACCGAAAGGATGAGTTTTAATATGTTCTTCATATTACTCTCCTATAACACGCGTTAATAAAAATCTTGCCGAACAGAGCTCGAGATGTTACGGCTTATACAAATAAATCATACATTTGTTTAAAAAATAACCCTACGAAACCTGCCCCAATTATACCACGCCATTTCGTAGTATCTTTTCTAAACTGAGTATTCTGTTTAGACTCTTGCCATAATCCTTCATGGGGATTGAATAAATTTTCTTTAATGAATTTGATATCAGTATGCATCTGGTCACGGTCTTTATCAGCCTGTTCCATTCTTTCTAATATCACATTTAAATCTTTTTTGTCTTGTCCGTTCAAGGTAAACTTCTCCATGTTATTATACCATTTGGGTGAATCACTCACGGTCAATCTCCATTTATTATTTTTTATTTGTTAGTGGTCACATCAGGTCTGAAGTAGAGCGGGTGTAATTGTTTTGAAAAAACTTTACACTTTTATCGCGAATGAGTGTTCAAGAGTATTTCCTGTCAAGTAACTATGCTCCCCATCCTTCAGGTGATGTGAAATCTTTCACATTCGATAATAAATATAGTATATATAAAAAAGTTATACTTCTAATGCTCTTCTATACCAACCGAATAAGAATTTTTCTTGTTCTGGTTTCTTATTAACTAAATCATAATAATGTTTTAATCTATAACAACGAACTCTCTCTACGGATGGTTTATATTTTGCTAATGCACCCTTAGTACCTGGACCAAATCCACCATCTACTGCTATTTTACCACCTTTACCATTTATTGCCCGTTGTAATACTCTGACGGCAGTTCCCCTACCTTGATTCACACACATATCAAAATAGATATGTTTTAAATCATCTGGTAAATCATCTACTTTGTTCTTATCCCAATAATCTTTCTTGTAGATTTCCTTTGCACCTTCTTCTGTAAGATTCTTTATGTCTACATCGGGATAGAATCGTTTAGTTATGCCGAAATTAGTCTCACCGCCTAAATCTGTCGGATCATTTACATATCCACCTTCGTGTTTTAATACACCTTCTATAATTTCATCGAATTTTGACATTTCTTCTTTCTCCACTTTAGTAATTGTATCCATTGGAATACTAATATTATGAAGTGCCTCCATCGTGGGCTCTTCTTTATCTTTAATAAATAGACTTTTAATAAAGTTTATTATAACTTCTATCATTGAGTTTTCCTTTTAGTAGTCTTATCGTGTTTAAACCAAAAATCCACAACTTTACCAAATGATGCTAAAAATCCACCAACTATAATATTAAGTAAATCTCTAAACTTCTCATCTAAAGTCATTGTTGGTGAAAATAATAACCATATTATCCAACCAAAAACTCCAAACATGGCAACTGTAATGGTAAATTGCATCCAATCGGGCAATCCATCTCCACCATGTATTTCATCTGGTCCTGTTGGTAAACTAGCCACAATAACTCTCCATTTCTATTATAATTATAAACTTCTTATTTTTTACGATTTCGTGGTCTATAATTTCTTTTCTTTCTCGGTGTTGGTTTCCGTCTTGGTTTATTTAACCTTTCAATTTCTTCTTTAAGTAATTCTCGTTGAACTCTTAAATCTTGAACTTCATTGTTCAAATTAGAAATTTCTGTATACAAATCTTCGGTCTTACCTGCTGTAAGAAGTGAAATAGTAAGTATTCCACCTATAGAACCAATAACGATTCCAACTATAACCCATAATACATCCGTCATTTTTTATCTCCTTTTTTCTTCTGTTTTTTTAATTCTTTGGCAAGTAATTTACTACTACTAACTAAAGCCACATCATCTAACTTCTCATCTTCATCTTTTAATAGTGAACTTTCTTGGTGTATGTGAACTACACTGCCACTTTCTTCTGATGGATTAGTTTCATAATCCATTCTCATTTTGATTGCCTCGGCCTCGATTTCAGCCGATAACATGATTAACTCCTTCTCTTGTTCGGGAGTTAGTTTATCTTCTTTACTCATAACCTTTTCCTTGTTAATACTTCAATTCACTATCCGTGATTTCCTTATCTTCTTCCCACCATCTAATTCCTTGATGTGATGGGGGTCTGTTTGAAGAATGAAATTGTCTATCATATTCATCTCTTGTCATTACTTTCCATAACTTATTAAACTCTTTTGGGTCTAATTTTTTAATTCCTAAAAAATAAGTTTTAGCACCAGTTAAACCTACATTACTAGCAAGATCAACTGAAGTGTTAATACTATCCGTATTATCCACCAACACATATTTCACATCCGTTCTCCTAATTTAATACAATATAAAATACCTCATCTATCATTTCATATTCGTTGTTCCAAAAATACATTCTAACTGTAACCGTATCATCTTCCATACTTTGAACTGGTGCAAACATTGTATTTACTTCACCTTCAGCGTTACTATAACTTGCTGGATTGATTGTAGGAACTTCCATTCCATTAAACCCTGTTACATATGAAGTATCTACTGATACATAAATTCCATCATTCGTTAAGTATCTATTAACAATGTAACCAAGAGTATCTCCAAGATACCAATAATGAGATGATTCCCAATATACTTTTAATACTTCGAGTGGTTCATCATTTATATATGCTGTTCCACTAAGTCTATGTAAGGTTTGCCACGTATCACCTAATTCTAAGTGATAATATCCATTACTATCTTCATTTAACCCCTGATTAAGTTCTACTCTTATTACATCTGGTTCTACTGGTTCAAACGATGTTGAATCAGAACATCCAAAGAGTAATAGAAATAAAAGACTACTCGTTATTACTTTCATTCTTTGACTTTCTCCTTTTCTTTTGCCATTGTTTTTTGGAGTGTTCTCTATCATTCTTGACTTCGGTAATTTGTTTCCAAGTTTTCTTTTTCTTGATTTTATTAACAAATTTCTTATTAATCTCGTTATGAATTTCTTCTTCATATTCTTCATAATGTTTCCAATCAGTCATTATACTTCTCCATTATATACGATCTTACAAAATAAGCACATAAAAGTCAAGTACTTTTTATCTTTAATTTAGATAAAATGTCAAAGAATTTTGTAAGGGTGTACGATTTCTTAGTTTCATCAAGAATCTTGATGACTTCGAGTAATTCAGGTTTCTTTTCTACAATGTTGGTTAAGGCTACCATACCTTGACCTGTATAAAACGTTCCAAAACTTTCTTCTCCTAAAACATTTGAGTCAAAATAAACATCTTTTTCGGAATCACCTTCCAGTAATAAATAGTAAGTCATCGAATTTTATTTAATACTCTTTCCTTAAATTCTTTAATTCCATCAGATAAATTCTTTTCCCAATCTTCGTGGGACTGTTCGTCTGCTCCATCAGTAATATATTTAAATGATATAAAATTGATATCATAATGATGACATACTTTGGCTAACGCGTAAGCTTCCATATCTACTACTTCACCATAATAGTTTGTTCTATCTTCTACAAAGTTATCTCCACTACCACAACTTGCCTTTCTACCAATAGGATTAAATTTTACATGGTCATAATCTAATATAATTGGAACGAGATTCTCAAATGGTGTCTGTCCTTTCATAAATCCAAGACCAGTAACATCCATATCTCTCTGAACAAACTTTGTACAATCTACTAATTGTTTCTTCTTAATCTTTCGTGAACCAGCGGTTCCATAATTAATTACAAGTTTTGGTTTAAGACTATAATAATTAGAATCACACAATCGTTCTGTTAATTTAAATGTGGCATTAACTTTACCTACCCCTGTATACAACACACTATAATCATCCATTTCACCTTGTGTTTCTATTTCAAGTGCACATACAATTAATACATCTTCTCTATTCATTATTTATGACTCTGTTCCCAAAGTTCATTGATTTGTTTTCGAGTATAACCTCGTTTCTTAAACGCTTCACTTCGTGTCATATAAGTCATTGGAACGTCTGATAAGTTAGGTGGTCTACCATATGTATCCACAAATAACTTTTCACCAAACCACGCTCTTTTATGTGATACCATTAATGGTTTGAAATCATCACATCCTGAATATTCACTCATATTTCTATTCCTTTTTTTTCTTTATCAAAAACCTTATTACTATTTTGTTTCTCTCTCAATTCTATAAGTTGTTCTTCCATTTCTACAGTAAGTTTATAAATTCTATTATATTGAACTCTTAACTTAGTCATCTCTGTTTCTATTGTAATCATGAACAATATAAAACCTACAACAACTCCTGCTATAAAATTTAAAACATCTTGTTTATTCATATTGATAAAACTGGATACCTTTCTTCTAACTTACTAAAACTATAACTTAAACTATGGGTGAAAAATAAATCACCTATAATCGTATTTACAAAAAATGGTAATGCTAATGTATAACAACTTACCAACCCCGCCAATGTATTTGGATATCCTAAATACCAAACTCCCAAGTTTGTAACCAAAAAGAATAATAGTGAACTACCAAATATTGTTCCGTTACCAATCTTTTTAGAATTTATACCAATATATGAAATCATCATAAATGACATATACACAAACGGCATTATCATATGAAATCCCAAGAATAAATCAGTTATAAACATACACACTAATGGTAATGCTAAAGCCAAATTCTTATCCTTAATATTACAACCACCAAATAATGCTATTGCTGTTATTGGTGCCATGTTTGGTGGATGTGGTAACAATCTTGTTATTACTGCCAATATTATCATTGACAATATTGTTATATTTCTTTTATTCATATTGAATTAAACTCCTTACTTTAAAATTAAAACCTTCTACTGTTGGAACATATAACAAATCTATTAATACCAAATTATCTATAACATCATAACCTACCATTTTAGCCAAATTATTAGTTGCCTGTAATGTTCCACCTGTAGCGAATACATCATCTACTATAACTGCTGTTCCACTACCCTTTTTCATTTCTATCCACTCCGTTCCATATTCTAATTGATATCTTTTTCGTGTAACAGGAGGTGGTAGTTTACCAGCCTTTCTACACATCACAAGTCCACCACCACAATATGCGGACAGTGCTGATGCAAATATGAATCCACGAGCTTCTATTCCAATCCAATAATCTGGTACTCTATGAGTCAAATTCCTCATCTCTACTATTGTATCACCAAATACTTCTTCGTTTGCCAATAAGGGTGATATATCTTTAAAATTCACACCTTCTTCTGGAAAATCTGGAACTTCTGTAATGTATTTTTTATATGACATTTTTAAATCCTGTTTTTTCAATAATATAATCTAAAATTTCTTGTGGAGATAAAACATCTTTAATAACTAAATCAAATGTTCCTGATTCTTTATCCCTATGTTGATCATAATAACTTGAACCATCTTGATTCCTATTTTCAGACCTTTCAATTTCTATTCTCTCTCGTTCTAAATAAACATCTCTTGGTGGTAATAACAATACAGTTCTCATACCGAACCCGTTATTTTTGTATTTATGATTTAAATTACCAATCATCAATCCACCTGCATCAAAAAATAACGACATATCTAAATTAATTACAGCTTTAGCCATGGATGAAAGTTGGTGTCCCCGAAGGCCATGAGTGGTAAATGAAGGTATTTTGTTTTTTAAAGCCGTATATGCTAAAGTAGTCTTACCCACACATGGTGGACCTAAAATAATAATTTTTTTATATGACATTTATTAACTCTCCTTCATAACTATCAAGTGATTTTATGTTAAACTTAAATATTTCCAGTTCCATCTCACCAACTTCACCACTTTCTTTAAGTATCTGAGATAAGTTCACTAATATCTGAAAATTCTGGGGCGTTAAAAGTCGTATATCAAACCTAACAATTACATTATTTGTTACTGGTTGAGAATGATATAATATTTTTTCAGTAAGATTGAACTGAGTATCTGGTTGTTCCTTATCTATGTAATTTCTTATTTGTTCGGGATTTAATGTAACATGAATATTAGAACACCACGGCTCTAATTCTTTCAATAAATTCTCATCACAATTTTCAACTATAAATCCTACATCATATTTGGGTGGAATGATGGGATACATCAATTCATCATGTTTAACCATATGTCCCCATTTGCGGATGAAATTACGAGTGCTACGGAGGTTTTGCTGCAACCACTCACTACTTTCCCTACCTTTCATAAACACTTGTCCCGCTGGATTTCTCATTGCTCCATCTTTGAATCTTGAACCACGACTTGTCATATGATATACTAATCCTTTCCAAGTCTGAACTAAATCATATCCTGCCAATACAAACCGATTGAATATATCACTATCTTCTTTACTTTGTGGGGCGTATAATGGGTCGTGTCCGCCGATTGCTAAGAAGTCATCTTTGTAAATTGCCCACGGTGCGAATATACCACGAGTCGTTTCATCTTCTCGTGTTCCAACATGGTCTGATACAAATTCTAACAATCCTTGTTCATCAAATTCTTCTGGTTCTATTCCAAAATCTTTAAGTATTTTTTCAGGTCCATCTGGATGTAATGGTGGTTCTATTCTCGTTGCACTTACTACCTTACCTCGTTCTAAATGTTTAATCATCTCTGTATCTAAGTTAGGACAAGCGTACATATCAGCGTGGTATATCATCACAATATCATTTGACGCCATATCCACTAATGTATCATATAGAATTGTATGTCCTAATCTTGTGGGTCCTTCGTTTCTATGGATTTTTACATTGATATCTTTATCCGCTATCTCTTTCATCCATTCCCATGTTCCGTCATCAGAAAAGTCATCTGCCCAACATATCTCATGTCTGTATCCTAAGTTCTTACGGATACTATTGTAAGACCACTTTAGATATTTTAGGTTACTTCTACTCGGTTGTATAAAACTTATTACTTTATCCATTGTTTATTCCAATTTTCTAACCATTTTTCTTCTGTATAAAACTTCTTAAACATTTCTTGTGAACTGTTACTACACATTTGATAAAAACCGTCATCATTTTTTAATTGTATAGCTAAATGTTTAGCCTTATCTAAATCACCAACTTTTACTGATAAATGTTGATGTAAAGTTTCTTGTGTATCTAATCCTTCATAACCAATACAAGGTATTCCGTGAAATGCACAATTCATAGCAAATGTTCCAGCGGCATGTGTTCTCATTAAATGAACACCTATATTAAATTGTGATAAAACATTTATCCATTCTCTCCAAGTATAATATGGAAGATACTGAATATCTTCTATCGCATCTTCTTGTGATTGTTTTCTTCCCATTGATGGTGCAACTATTGGATCTCCAATTTCTCTGGCTATAATAAAAGAATCAAATCCACCATACCAACTAACCATATTACCACCAATGATTGTTACATCTCCCCACTCATTTCTTGGTATTAAATCTTCTGTTATCATCAAGCTTCTCATTACTCTTACATCTTTACATCCTAATCCTTTATAATAATTTACATCAGATTTATTATGACAATACACCCAATCTGATTCCATTAAAGCATTATAGTAATGAAACTGTTTATCTATCTGATAGTCTTGGAAATACCAATGTGGGCCTTCTTGCATTACTGCAACATTTTTACATTTACTCCTTATCCAAGTCCAATCAATCTTTTCAGGATTATTTTTAGGAATTATCACGATACCCAAATCATAATCATTATCTAATCTCTCTTTTGTAGATGGATTCAAACTACACATTGGAGCATCTAATGCCAAACACCACGCTACCTCTGTACGAGCATTTGGAAAATCTCTTGGATATCTTTGGTTATTACCTGTTTCTGAAAAGAATGCTACTTTCATTTATAAAACTCCTCGTAAGTTCTCTTTATCCAATAATTGGCATCTCTGCTCATTTCATTTGGTGGTATTGCATTAAAATGAAATACATAACCACAATTCTCAAATATTAATTTATCTTCAAACCACATTTGTGGATGAATAAACAATAACTGTTTAGAGTGTAAATCTTGTATATTATAACAAATAGGTAAATAATTTAATTCTACATTTTGTTGTCTCAATAAAAAATTAATTATTGTTTGGTCTGTTCCAGCCCTAACTTGGTCTATTGCGTTCTGTATACTTTGGCGATTTTCTAAATAATAATTTCTTACATATTCAAAAAATTCTTTATGGTCTTTATTAACAATCTGAAATCCACAATTTATATAATCCCATACCTTAAACGGAACTTCTCCATTAAACAATAATTTAGAAAATCCATCCATTGACCTTCTAACCCACTCAAAACTACCATTGTTTCTAACCACACTATACTTACCATCTGTTTCATTAAAAAAGTTAGGACAATCAGGGTGAACTATTGTATCTGCATCTACTATCAATATTTGGTCGTAATCTATATTATTTGCCTCCAATATATCAAACATATAATATCGTTGCCAAGTTATTTTCATTTGTTCTATTGGTAAGAGTAAATCTTCCCATACCAATAATTCACAATCGTATTTATCACAAAATTGTTTCCAACTATTGATAGAATAACTATATGACTTATTTCTACCATTACCTAAATCAATGTTGGGTATAAAAACTACATTACTCATTCAGTTTCCTCAAACTTATAACCAAATGTATCTATCTCCCACTTTGATTGTTCCCTTACATATTCTACATCTTCTTCATCGTAATGATCTCTCCATCCTATCGAAGTTCCACTTATTCCACCCGCATAATGATTAGTAGAAACACCATTTAAACGAGTGGATTTCCACACATCTTTTTCAAGGTGTTCTGCTCTAATTATCTCATCATATTTAATTTTACCGTTCATATCAATAAAATAATTTACCTGTTTTAGTGGATTATTATTTAATTCATCTCTATAATGATATCCAACTAAAGGTGAATCATATAACCACTCTTTCCAATCTAATCCATGTTTTGGATTTGCAAGACTACAAGTCCAATTCCACAAACTAAAAATTCTTTGCCACGGATTTCTAACCGTTCCAATAATCCAACAACCATCTACATCAATTTCATCTTTTATCTGTAAGTAATTTAATGTTGCATGTTTTGTTACTCTCTCTAAATTAAAACTCTTGTAGATAGTACTTCCTGCTGCTTTTGGAACATGAACAAATAAAATTGGTTTCATTTCTTACCCCTATGTTTTCCCATATTCAAAAAATATTTATTATCTCTTGAATCACCTTGAATATAACTAAACTTCAATTTATTTTTCCATGCTATATAATTAAAACTCAACTGTTCTCTCTTACTATTATACTTTAACTCAACCCACTGATCCTCCATAGAATCAACTACATCCTGTTCATTATGTCGTCTTAAAACTTCCATCTGAACTACTAATCCATTATTTCTTGGATAGTGCATATCCATATATTTCCCCATCTGTTTTTGTATTAGTTTAGGATTATCCTTAAAACATTTTATACCTTTTTCAGGATTTCTTTTCATATTAATTTCACCAAATTGAAGTATTGCAGATGCTTCATCATAAATACAATCTCTTGGATCTAATCGATTCTGAGAATGGTCGTAGGTTGCATAATTAGAACCATCAAGATGACCTAACAATTCATTCACATCATTTCTTACTTTTATATTACCATCTATCCATAAACTATATTCATAATCTGGAAATAATCTATGTGTTAATAACTTATGTTTACGAGCTGTTCTCGTATTGTCTGTATAAAGTGGAAGTGTTTTTCTAATCTCCCAAGTATCTGACTCTAAATCTCTATCTGTAAAACAAACAAAATCCCAACCTTCGGGTTTGTAATCTGGTTCTACTAATGTATCGTAACCACCAATTATTGCAGTATAGATAACTTTTGTAGTCATTATCCCGTACCCATCCAAGTTGCACCACCTGATGTATAATGGTGTTTAACTTCTTGATTTGAATCATAAAATATATCAAATCCATTTTTTATCTGGTCGTTTGCCCAATATCTATCTTCTTTACCACTATAATGTTCATCAAATGGATACTTAACTAAATGTTCTCTCTTAAATACAGAGAATGCATTATGAAAGAAATATCTATCTTCCGACTCACACCAATAATTTGTCTGTGATTCTTCACCAAAATTAGACCACATATATCGTCTCGATATCTTCTTACCATCCCATATTGGTGTCTGTTTTCCCCATACCCCAACAACTTTATCATCATCTAATTTATTTTTTAATAAATCAAAATCAAATTTTACAACTTCACAATGAGCAGAAAGTATTATAACATAATCTTCAGTACATTCTTTAATACCAAAATTTAATGCCCTACCTGGAGTATAATCATTTTTAGATATTTCAAATATAGATAAATCATGATATTCAAATCTATTTACAATCGGTATAGTATTATCAGTAGAATCATTATCTACAATTATAATTTCTGGTTTACCAATGAAATCAGTAATAGATTGAATACAATATCCAATATGTTTTTCTTCATTCTTTGTTCTAACTATAACACTAACCATCGAATCTTCCCGTCATTATATCTCTTGCTTCTTGTTCACATTCTAAATAACCATCACCATGACTTATATTCATTTCTTCACGTCTTTTAATATAATCAGATAACTCTTTAAGTTCTTCTGGTAATATAGCAAATTTATTATCACGACCAGGTAAATCATGGTCTAATGTGAAATGTTTCTCTATAACTTCTATATCATATTCCAACGCGGCCTTACTTCCTTCCACTCCAAATGTATGGTCACTATAACCAACTCTATCACATAATTTTTTGAGTGAATTAATTCTTGGTAAATTTGTATTTTTTGATTCTAATGGATAAGAAGATACACAATGTAACAAAACAACATTACTCGTTGGAAGATAATCAAGATGTTCTTCTATCTCCCCTACTGATGAAGTTCCCGTAGATATATAAACCGTATCAAAACGAGAATCACAATAAGATAACAAAGTTGGATTCCTTGACTCAAAACTTGCAATCTTTACTCTATCCGTTTGAACCTCTGATAATAATTCTGCATCTTCTACTGAAAATACTGATGAGAAAAATGGTATACATAACTTATCAGAATATTCATATAATTCTAAATGTTGATCTTTAGATAATTCTGCCTGTTTATAAATTTCTAACCTACCATCTTCGTCCCATGGCCCGTGTTTTAATCTCTTTACTGACCAAGTTTGAAACTTGACCATATCTGCCCCATTGTTTACGCTTGCTGCAATCATATCTTTTGCTAATTCCATATCCCCCATATGATTCCAACCTATTTCTGATATTATTTTAGTCATATAATGCCTCTAAATCTTCTTTATAATGAATATCTGTTGCACTATCTCTAATACAACCCATTCTTTTACTAACAAGTCCTTCTTTTAAATACCCATACTTAAAAATTCTAACTGAACCACTTCTTTTATATTCGTTATTTACGGTGATTAAATCATCATAGTTATTATCAATCATATAATCCAAACAATCATCTAAAGAATTACTACGCTTAGGATTATCTGGCTGTAAACATACAACATAATCAAACTTGTGTTTAATACCTTTTATTATATCCAAATATACATCTACTACTTCCACATCCCCACACAAATCTTTACTTCTTTGATGAAAAAATATATCTTCAGGTACCAAATCCTCTACTTCTTTACTCTCCGATGAAACTATTATTCTATTTTCATGTATCGTATTTTTTGCATAATCTATCGAATGTAAAAATAATGGTTTCCCATTTAAATCTCTGATATTCTTTCTTGTTAATCTCTTTGAATCAAGTTTTGCTGGTATTATTGTTAATAACTTCATATATTCTTAAACTTCCTAACTGCCCAAGTATAGGCCTTTGTTTGTCCTTCAATAGTCATCCCACCAATATGTGGTGTTATAACTACATTATTATTTGGGTTGATTGAGAACTCTACTAACTTACTATTCTGTATATCACCGAACTCATCTTTGATTACATCCGTTCCGTAACCTTTTAAATGTCCTTGTTTAATAGATTTAATTATTGCATCTTCATCAACTAATTCACCTCGTGCCGTATTCACTAAATAACTTCCTTGTTTCATTTGAGATAAAAACTCATCATCTACTATACCACGAGTTTCATCTGTGACGTGAGTATGTAAAAAAACTACATCTGAATATTCTAACAAAGTTGTTAAATCAACTTCGAAATCTTTTTCAACATCAACATCTGTATACGGGTCGTAAACAAATGTATCAACTCCCCAACCATCAAATAACCGACACATAATTTTACCAAGTCTACCATAACCAATCACACCAATAGTCTTACCTTTGATTTGATGACCAACGTATGGTTCATAATCCCAATTACCATCTCTTACTGAATGAAATGACTTTGGTATGTTTCTCAATAATGACATCATCAAACCAAATGCTAATTCTGATGTTGATGGTAGGTCATTTATTAATTCATAATCATCTTTTAATGACCAAACTTCTATGTTATGTTCTTTACAATAATCTATATCTATATGGTTAAGTCCTGTTGAAACTGTATTAATTACTTTTAGTTTTCCATTTTTTAATATATCACCATCTAATAAAAAATTCTGTTTATTTGGATTCGTAAATAAGTATTCAGGTTTAAACACATCTAACATTATTTTTAGCGTATCTCTATCTATATCTGGTTCGTAAATAACCTCACCGCAACCTAATAACTTTTCATAAACTCCCTCAAGATGTTTTATTGGTGTTATACAAAGTATATTCATTTAAATACCTTTAATGGTCCATCTTTATAGTTCATTTCAAAAAAATCACCTATCAAAGTTCCTTTATATTTTTCTAATGGAAATGTATTTCTAACATCATCCCTGTCCCATCCCCATCTTGCTGTCCAATACTCAAAATGTGGACCATAATGACCAAAATGTTTAACATCTCCCTTTTTAGCAGCACCGGCAGATTTAACAGGTACTTTACCTTCCTTAAACATCTGGTCGTGATAAACTTGTAAGTAAGGTAGTGTTACATTATAAACACCACTTTCTAAAAATTGCATACAAATGTCATCCCAAGCACAAAAGAGATGATAATTATCAGTTACCTTAATATATTCTTTAAACAAATTTACATTTATTGCCAATGTCATATCAACAGGTGATTCTATAGCAATAGGATTAAGACCACCCCAAGTATCCCAATCCAATAACATATCTGGTGTTCTATACCAACCACCTCGTCCAGGAAGATTTGCCAATGGTGCCCTTCCTAACATACCAAGTGTTGTCTTTGTAATTTGACTTGGGTGTGATATACCACATTGTGGTCCCAAAATATTAAACCCAACTACACCAAAGTCTCCTAATGTACTTTTAATTGTATTAAATATTTGATAAAAATTTTCAGATATCGTAAATGAATCATGGGTTGTCCAAATTAAAAAATCATAATCATCATCTAAACAATCAATGATAGTTTGAGCTGACCATTGTAAACCCCGTCCACTATTTTGTATATATGGAATTTTATATTTTAAACAAATTTCTTTACCTAAAGATTGTTCTTCTTCATCTGAGTTATCATCTACATTAAAAAAATCTAATTCTAATAAATCTGGATTTCTTTCTAAAAATGATTCTAATAAAGAATAATTATTTCTCGAAGATATAAAAATTGCAGTTTTACTCATGACTTTCTATTTCCACATCTTCTGGACCTACATCATATAAACATGCAAATAATTTACATTCTTTATCAACTGTAACTGAATCTCTCATATTATATTGTGCAATTCTACACATAACAGTATCATTTATATCTTCATCCAATCCTATTGTAGCCTCTTTAAGAAATTCTTGCAATTTAGAAGTTTTTCCAACAAGACATCCAGAGTTCAAATATTTAAAAGTTGAAGGGGACGATTTATTATCATACTCATAAATTTTATCATATTGTGAGATTATATCTGTGCTAACTGCAGTCATTCTATCAGATTTTGGATAGTGATTTCTCTCTGCACAAAATACCAAATCATAATCCTCAAAATGTTTCTGATAATTAGTTAATATATCTGATGGAGATTCTAACAAAATAACATCACTACAGTCAAACCACATCACATATTCAGTTGTTACTAATCCTTGCTTAATGGCATCTAATGTACCAGTAACTTTGAATTTTGAACCTTCCCAAAAATGTTTATTCTCGGGCCAATCTAATATAACAATCGGATGATCATAATATCTCATACAAGTTTCTAATATAGTTTCTTGATTAGCATACTTCCCACCTTTCCAAGTGACAATAGTAACATTATCATTTTTATCTTGAATTGGTGTTTGTGTATTTAAAAACTTAGACTTTAAATTATTATATACTCCGTTTGGTAATCTACTTGCCTTTCCATTTCCATGAAGTATACTCGGATTACTATTAGTCTCTTTAATTTTTACCTTTATCATTATTTTACCTTATAAACTTTATTCATTAAAAAACTTTTCTGTTTCTACAAAATCTTCAACATATTTTTGTAGTGTTCTTGTTGGATTCCACCCAAGTAAATCACGAGCATGAGAATAATCAGCTAAAGTAACATCATACTCACCAGGTCGTTGTTCAATATATTCCTTTGGATAGTCTTTACCAAACATATCAGCTATTTCATTTATAGAATAATTTACTCCACTACCTAACTCAAATATTTCACACTCTTTAAAATACTCTTCTGCACTTTTTACTAAACCACTTACAATATCATCAATGTGAGTAAAATCTCGTCTTTGTTTTCCTGTTCCTACTATCGTTAGTGATTTTCCTTCTCTATATTGTTTTTGAAATATACCCATCAATGTAGAATATACTCCATCTTCTACTTGGTGAGGTCCATATACATTATAAAATCTACATATTGTAGTATCCAACTTATATACATTATTATATAATTTACATAAATCTTCTCCACTAAACTTTGACCAGGCATAAGGACTGCCATATAATCCATGATGAACTGAACTTGAACCTGCATATACTACTTTTATATTATTTCGTTTTGCATATTCTAATATATTGAGAGTACTTACAAAATTATTAAAAAGTGCTTCATGTGGATTTTTTAATGATGGTTGTATTCTTGCCAAGGCCGCTAAATGAAATATAACATCATACTCATCATCTCTCCATTGTGGATAACTACCATGGTCTACATAAATTCCAAGTGTATGTGAACTTGATAAATCAAAATCATGATACCGACAACCTAATTGGTGATTTTTCTTATCACCAGTAGAATAATTATCTACTGATACTACTTCGTGTCCATCTTTTAATAATCTCTTTATTAAGTTCGTGCCAACAAAACCAGCACCTCCCGTAACTAATGCTTTCATATATATCTCCTAACTTCTTTTATAAAAACTTCTGTAGATTTAAAATCTAACCCACCTTCAACTGTATTTTCTATAAAATCTACATCTTTTGGGTTCTCTATCATCTCATCTATTTTATTTTTAACTTTTTCTTTATCCAATTCTACAAGTCCCCTAAATTCTCCAAAATTACCCAACTGACCACTATTCTTAATTAATATTGTTGGAATACCAAGTTGAATTGGTTTATATGCCAATGTTGATGGTGCCGATATAACAATTTTACTTTCAGATACTAATGTATCTATATCTTCATAATCACATAAAATTTTATAATCAAGCTTATCTGGTAAAATAAAATTTAAATAATTTTCATTTCTCTTATACCCACCAATACCTTCGTCTTGTCTACTCTTTAATTTAAAAATAATTGGTAGTTTAAATCTATTCTGTAAGGAAATAAAATCCACCTCTTTCACAAAATTTTCATCTAATTGTATTTCAAACGGACAGATCCTATTACCAAGAAAATTTACAATTACGAGAATATGTTTCTTATCCATATTTTGATACAAATGTAAGTAATCATTTGATGGAATACCAACTGGTATACTCACATCAGTAGTTACATCTGACTTTCCCATCACAAAACAATAATCTAAAACTGTCCCAGTTGACCTTTTAATAAATTTAACATTATTCCATTTCTCTCCAGCTCCATGATAACAACCAATCATCAAACAACTTTTCTTTTCATATATTTCATTCAACCCTGTTTTAGGTGTATTTCTATTATCATCTGATATAATTAAATCATAACTACCATAATCAAAATGATTCCTATTTTCTGTAATTATATTGAAGTAATCTTTATAATTTTTATAAAACTCTTTTCTTAAATCTCTATCTCCTGGCCATTTATGATTTGATTTCATTTGATAAACTAACAAACAATCTAAATCAAATTCTTTTTTAAGTTCTGGAATAACTGGTAAAATCTTTTCACTAATTCTGTATTGTGATAAAATTAAAAGTAACCTCATTTATAAATATCTAACCAATGTTCAATCATTTCATCCATTAAAGACTCAAATGTATATTCAGGTGCCCAACCAAATGCCATTCTCAACTTAGTGGCATCTCCTTTTAAATATTTCAATTCTTCGGCCCTCATAAACCTTTCATCTACTGTAACATAATCTTTATAATTTAAATCTAACTTATTAAATACATAATCACACATATCACCAACTGAATTAGTTACTCCAGTAGCACATACAAAATCATCTGGTTCTGTATGATTTAATATCATGTGCATTGCCCGAACATAATCTTTTGAATGTCCCCAATCACGATAAGAATCTAAATTACCGAGTGGAAGTTTATCTCGTTTACCAACTGAAATCTCAACTGCTGCCTTTACAACTTTATTAGTTACAAAATTAGAACCTCGTCTTGGTGATTCGTGATTAAATAATATTCCATTACTTGCAAATAACTTATAAGCGTTTCTGTAATGTTGAACCATATTAAATCCAAATACCTTTGTACATCCATAAGGACTTGTTGGGTGCATCGGTGTGGTTTCTCTTTGATAACCATCTTCATCTACGGAACGACCAAACATCTCTGAAGATGATGCCTGATAGAATCTTGCACTTGGACAATTATTTTTATAGGCCTCTAATACATTTAACAATCCGAGTGCATTAGTTTGTACTGTAAATTGTGGAATATCCATACTAATTCTCACATGACTTTGTGCTGCTATATTGTATATTTCATCGGGTTGAATAGTCCGTATCATTCTTTCTAATGAACTTACATCAAGTAAATCACCATACTCTGTTTCAACTCCATTACCTACCAAATGGTCAATTCTACTTTCTTGATGTTCTGCTATAGAATTTCTTCTTACTATTCCATATACATCATAATCTTTTTCTAACAACAACTCTGCAAGATAACTACCATCTTGTCCATTAATTCCTGTTATAAACGCCTTCTTTTTCATTTTATATCCTTTTAATCATCAAAAAAAATTGAAGAATCAGAAACTTCAAAGGTAGTTGGAATTTCTAATCCGTAATTATTAAAACTATCAGCACAATTTATAGTAATTAATCCCCTCTTTGTACTTTCACCCCAAATTCCTACATTGTGATCAAGAGTATAAAATTTACCCTGATTTATTATATCCCAAAATGCATTGGATGTGTGATTATTCCAATCTCCTAACATATAATCCATCTGTTTTGCTTTATACTTTGGTGCTTCTTCCATAGACTCAAACATAAATTTCAATACCTTGGCTCTCCAATATTGTGGAGCCCAAGGATTAGTTAATCGTGTTCTCCTAACAAACCTTAATCCTTCATATTCAACTGTATCTTTCTCATCTATACTATGTGGAACGTGTCTTATATATCCAAATGTAACACCAAATACATCTTCATCACATTGTTCTACAAATTTTTGAGTAATATTTACTTCCTCTTCATCAACAGAAATTAAATATGTATCATCAGTTGACCAAAAAATCCATTCATCATCATCTACTTTATCTAACAGCGAACCTATAGTTTTTTTAAATTCTATCGGTGTCTGTATTAATTCTACTTCATTAGAATATTTTTCTAATAAATGTATAGGTTTAGAATCATTCCAAGGTATATTGAACTTAAAATTATGTGATGGCCATTTATCTCTATAACTAACTACCATATGTTCAGATAAAGGATGGTATTTATCACAACTCAAAACAATACTTCTCACTTATATAGCTCCATATCTCTTAAATCTGGCCAATCTTCTAATTCCCAATCTCTCGGTTTAGTTTCTATTGCCTTTGGTAATTTCTCTAATCCTAAACTAGCTGTTTCTGGTGTCATATAATAATGATATCCCATACTACTAATATTTTGATCCCTCCAAGGTATATCAGGTAACCTACCATCATAGGACATTTTCTTTAACTCGTCCTTTGCTTCTTCATCGTCTGTTAAAATCATTCCGCCCCTACCGAGACTCAAATGTTTCTGATATTGAAAACTCAAACACATAAGACTATTTGGAATATAACTATTCTCTTTCCATAATACTGCCGCATCTATTATATTTGTTCCCCCTAAATAATAGTAATCTTCCCAATCTTTCTCTTCCCATTCAAATTCAATCCCTATCTTTTTTGCCAGATTTGGAATTGAAGGATAAGTATTTGGTGGAACTGTAAACTTCTCTACCTTTTTATATCTCAAACATAATTCTATTGCATGAGTACAACAATCTATCGCTACTGCATGTGGTGCACCATAAAATTTTGCTATCTTATTCTCAAGTTCTCTTATCTTATCAAAACTCATTTTATACACTCCATATTTAAACTCATTGAAGTTCCTTTCTCTTTATCCATATGTGGCAGATATGCCTGTGAGTGGTCATCAAATTCTGAATGTTCTGTTTTTTTCCAATCATAATGTTTTACTTCTCTCATACCTATACCTTCCAACAGACTTTTTAAACTGCGAAAGTCATATACTGTTTTGTGGTATATCGTTTCACCACCCATTGGCATCTTACCATACAATAAACCAACAAAATCATCCATACCATATGGTTCATAACCTTTAATATATAAAGATGCTATTTTTGAAAAATTAGGAACTGCCAATCTCATAACTCCACTCGGTTTTAAAACCTCTCTCCACCTTTCCAATAAAGGAACAACTTCTTCCCTATCAAAATATTCAATAAAATGAGAAGCATAAATTAAATCCACAGAATTATTTTTATATTCCGTAACGAAAATATCATCAGAATCAAGATGGTCATAATTACCACCATCTATATGAATCCAATCTTTACCGAAATCTCTCCAACCGCAACCTATATTAAGTTTCATCTAAAAAAACCTTATCATTCTTTTGTCCTTTATAAGGGCCTGTTTTATATTCGTAAACTAATGTATCATCTTCTAATATTAAATAGGTATGACCACCACCCAAAGTTACAGAACAATCGCCAACTTCTAATATTGGTTTGGATAATGTAACTCCATCCGTATCCATAAGATTACATTCAACACTACCTTTTATTACTACCCAAGATTCTTGTGCTATACACGATTCTTCACCAGGTTTCCAAATATGTTGGTGTGGTTTAAAAGTATGTCCTTCATTCATATTTAGTGCTGACAACTGAATGAATTCCTTTTCTCCTACTACATCTCGTCTATGTCCTTCTTCTATAGTATAAAACTCATCTACTTTATGTATGATATGTAACAACTTATCTGGTTCTACCTTTGAATATATTAACTTCATTATAAATAATTTTCCCCTTCTACAAAATTATGTGCTATTGGATATTGTCTTTGTGATTCATAACAAGTAGAATACCTTACCATTAAATGATTAGTTCCACATTGATTACTAACATTTACTTTTGCCTTTGATTTAATATATAATTGAATCCTTAAATCAATATATCTCATATCCAATGCCTTGTCTATAAAATCAAAAGGTGTTTCTGAAATAGGTTTTGATGTATAATAAAAATATGGTAATACATAATCATTTAAAACCTCAGACATTACTTTTGTATCTTTATCATAACTCTCTTGATGGTGTTTTCCCATTTGTGTTCCAAATCTATCAGACATTAATAGACAACCAAATTCACTATCATCGGCGACCTCGTGGATGATGGAATCTCCTAACTCCTTCTCTTCGTCTGTCCAATACATTTCTGGTTGTGAATCACTCATTTCTTCTTCTGTGAACTGCCAAAACTCTAACATTTGTTTAATTAAAGGTATAGATATCTTAAATTCATCATATACTCTATAGTGGTCATGGAATACCTCACCATCTATCTCATCAACAAACTCATCTACATATGGATTATTATCAAATATCACATGAACATTATTGTGGTCTTGACCATATAATTTTTTTAGAAGTTTTTTAGATGGAACAACTACCTTGGAATTTGGATACTTCTCTTTCAATAAACGAGGCATCGCTGATATAATTCCCCAATCACCTATTCCGTGAGCAGTTCTCATAACCATAAACTCTTGTTTATCTAAATATTCATCGGGTATTCTATATCCCTCTGATTTATCAAACCCAAGATTATCTGTTTCTTGAATTGGATGAACTTTATTATCTACAATTCTCCAAAATATCACTCCGAATACCTACCTTTTTGAGATTTATTCCACAATCGTTCATATAAATAAAAATATACTATACCTGTTACATTCATAATTACTGCATTATAAAGTGGTATATCAGTTAATCCCAATGCCAACACCATCCAAGAATTACTAAATGCTACAACTCTCCAACCAACGGACTTTCTTATTGACCTTTCACGAGTTTCTTTAAACATCTACCAACTCACTTCCCAATCATCAAATTCTTCGGCTATACAATCTACTTTATAATCTTTTCTTCCACCTTCTACAAGATTTTCTTGTATCTTATTCTTTGCAGTATTTCTGATACCATTTAATCCGTGAGTTAATCCAAGATTACCATCACCTTCACCTGCCCTATATTTGGTTTCATTATGCCAAATATGTAAGTTCATTTGAGCTAACACTACAATAGCTCTAATCATTTCACCAGTTGGTTTCTCCCAGTATATCAATTCATCTAAATCTTCTACTATCTCTTTTATTTCTTTAGCATATTCTTCTTTATGTTCTGGTATAAAGACTTCCTTTAACTGAACTATAGAAAGTCTATCTATTAATTCACTAATTGTTGGTAAGTATTTTCGAGTATAACTCATTTTGTTGTTCTTGTTTTTCTATTGTTTTATGATGATACAAACTTAATTCTTCTTGTGGTGGTAAATGTGCATATGTTTTACAACCATTAATATATTCATGAACTGGTCTTACCCATCTTATCTTTTCATCATTACGAAATACTCGTGCCTGGTAATCTGGATAATTTACCCAACCTTTTTCTGTTACTCTCCATCCCCACTTCATACGATGTTCTTCAGTAAATCCTTTTACTGTATTTACTCGTGGCACCCACACCAAATCTACATCATTTGTTTCTAACATTTCTGGTAAAATATCAACGAGATTCTCATGTGGAATCTCGTCTGCATCTATATGAAAAATATAATCTCCATCACAATTTTCTATTACTGAATTCTTTTGTGATGCGAAATCACCATCAAGTTTTCTCTGATAAACTTTTATAACTTTCATATCATCGTGTCCATATTGCTGAACCCATGATTGAATTACAAATTGTGTTTCATCATTTGAATAATCATCACATATAACTATCTCATCTTCTGGTCGTGTTTTATGGATGAGAAATTCTAATAACTTATTTAATTCATCTGCTTCATTATGAACTGTAATTCCATAACTTATTTTCATTTTATACCTTGCTGTTCAGCTAGCAATAACACCTTCTTCTTAGGTAGTTTTATTGGTTCAAGAAATACAGCACTTTTTCTAACTTGATCCCAATCATATGTTCTAAATTGTGCCTTTCTTCCTTGTGGTGTTTTCTGTATCGCTTCATATAACTTTTCATTTGCCCCCCAAGTTCCAATATATCTCCTCTCAATGTTCGTCTTATATATCTCATTGTCTAAATCTACAATTACCAACTCACCTATTTCATTTAATAAAGCCCAAGCCTCGTCTTTATTACCGAATACTGATATATTAGAACCTTCTAATTTCATTCCATTCAAATAGTATCCAGTATCACCACTTTTTAATTTTTTTTGAAATCTCGTATTCAATACCAAGATAGTAGAAGTTTTTGCCTGTTTACTTTTATCTACTACCGATTGATATTTGAAAGAAACAATATCACCTGGTTCAACTTGTGACCAATTTGTTCCAATTTTAGGCATTAGGAACTTCCATTGTTATTCCCATTTCTTTACAGGCATCAAGAAATTCATATTGACCATAACTTTTTGCACCTTCAACATCAAGTTTTTCTGTATAATATTTATCATCTTCACCTGGAATTGGATAATCTAATTGTTCTTCTTCTTTAATTGGAACAACTTCTGCATACTTCCAAACCCAAGATTCAACTTTTCCCTCTGGATATATTATACCTTTAGGTCCCATATTAACTACTGATGGAAACCAGTAAATTTTTCGTTCTTCATCAAAAAATTTCAATTCTTCTACAAGTTGAGATGTATTTTCAACTTTATCTGAATTCTCTTCGGTATACGCGGTGTTACTCATAAATCCACAATTAAAGCACATATAAGACTTAAACTTCTCTTGAATATCCTCAAAACAAGTATCAGAATCATAACATATTGGACAATCTATTACTCTTTCCATATCATATCTTTTTTAATTTTGGTAATTCTACCTTTGGTTTCTCTTTTACCTCACCAATTTTCTTTAATTTTGGTAATTTCAAATCAACTGGTATAGGTTGTTCTTCAAATTTTGGTAAATATTTATCAAGTATTCCTTCAAATTTCTTAGTCATTGCATCAAGTGAAAATTTAGTTTGATTCATTATTGCAAGTTTTTTTGCCTTAATAGTATATTTACTATAATTATCAAATACTTCTTTTAAAATCTTAGAAGCGTAATTATAATTTACTGTAAACCATTGTGTTCCCTTTATATGCATTCCCTTTTGTAAAGATTCTTTTTTAACATCGTTAAGACTTCCTGGTAATAATATAGCGTCCTTATTAAGAAAATCTACTTGTCCACCCCAATTTGGTGCAATTACAGGTTTCTCTGATAATGATGCTTCAAGTAATGGACGACCAAATCCTTCTCCGTGAGTAAATGAAACATGAGCTTTTACTTTTGGATGATTGTATAATCCATTCATTTCATCATCTTCTAAATCACCATGTAATACATAAATATTTGGAAGTCTACCTTTCACCGTAGATTTAATTTGTTTAATTTTAGAAAGTATATCTTCTCTGTCTAAAATACAAGGTGTTGCTCCTGATGTTTTAATAATGAGACCTGGTTGTTTCTTTTGATTCTTAAATGTTTCCAAAAATGTTTTTATTAACATACCTAAATCTTTTCTATCGTTTCCAAGACCACCTTGTAACCAATGTCCCACAAATAGAAAACAGAAATTTTCTTTTATTTCTTCGAGAGTATCTACAAGGTCTTTGGAAAACTCTTTAGTTGTTTTATAAACTTCCGTATCTGCACCTTCAAATAAAACCTCTACTGGCGAATTACATCTAATTTCACCAATTTTTTCTTTCGTATTTTGATCATGTTTATCAAATACTGTTTTTGATAAACTTTCTTTAATAAAATTAGCAGGAACTATATTCAAATTCATTCTATTTAATCCCTCTAACCATTCAGGTGGCATAACTGTAGTTTCTAATCCCGCTGTAATACCAATATTATATTTTCCCATTGTCTGGAATTCATTTGGAACTACAATATGAAAATGAATATCTGGTTGTCTATCCATATTTGGGTTCGGCAGTAATCTCTCTATAATAGGTTTATCATATGGATTTTTCTCATCAAGTGCATTCTGTGGTGTTGCCCCCCAACGAACTGGCCAAATTTTAATATCAAATTTGTCCATTGCAATTAATGACCTAACTATATCTCTACTGTGAGAACCATAACCACTTCTCGTGCCTACGGGTGCTGTAACTAATACTAATGGTTTACTCATCTATCCCTCTTATTTAAATGGTGATTCGAAAACTTTTTTAAAACCGTTTATAACTTTTGTCCAAAAAACATCACCAGGATTACTCCGTCTACGATCTTTTGTTTTCCGTCTTGAAGATTTTCTTGGTGCACGTTTCTTAGTCGTTGTTTTCTTTGTCGTTGTCGTTTTCTTCTTTGCTCTTGGCATTTTATTCTCCTATGCTTTATATAACGTAAATCTTTTTCTTGGTGTCCATTTTTCAAATGCTGTATCCATATCATGAACAAATCGTTCACACATATGTTTAGCAGACATTCCAATTTCTTCTTTTAACATCCACTCTCTACCTTTTTGTCCAGCCTCTTTTCGTTCTTCTAATGGTGTATCATACCACTCTTTAAGTCTCTCCGATACATCATCCCACCTACACCTATCGTCAAAAATATATGGTGTTGGGATTGAACCTTGTAATGAACGATTTGATGGCCAAACTGGTTTTACCCATTCACCCCAAGTTAAATCTTTATTGTCTTTCCACTTTTTATCATCATGAAATGAATGTATTTCTGAATAATCTTCGTGTGTGACGTGTTTCCCCTTTAACTTAAACCCACATTGATCCTGTAACCCACCTGTGACATTTACAATAATTGGAGTTCCTGCCATTACTGCCTCTGCAGTTCCTAATCCAAATCCTTCATTAGAAGCTATATTAAGTTGAACATCTGCTATATTATAAATAAAATTTAATTGTTTATCATCTAATTTTTCGTGTGAAAAAACAACATCATAATCAGAACAAATATTTCTAACCACTTCTGGTAAATCAGTTCCATTATTATCTACTGGTTGTGTATGCATTATCAATACACATTTCTCAGATTGTTCTTTAGGTAACATATCACAAAATGTTTTATATGCTAAGATAACATCAGCAGGTAGTTTTCTACGAATATTTCTATTGTTCCAAAATACTACAAAATCTTTTTCTTTATTATTTAATATTTTTCTTTTATATAGTTCTAATTCTTGATATTCTTGTACCTCTAATTCTCCAATAGGATAAAACTTATCTTCAGGAATACCATGTGGAATATATGTACAATCCCAATCTGTTCTTGGTTTCGTTTCTGCTACATTATTTACAATATTTACAGTCTGTTTAGATATATTCATAATCAAATCTGATGATTCATAGAAAAACTCATTATATCTTGGATAAGGTAAATCATCCCATATATTATAATAGAATATAGGAATGTGTTGTCTAAGTTCATGTTCCATCTGATACAACCAAACCCAAAATCTTGGGTCTGTATAATGTAATATTGCATCTGGTTTTTCTATATTCATTATCTGTCGAAGAAGTTCTTGGTTTCCATAACCACTTATTGGATATATTTTAAGATATGCATCTTCTATTCCAGTTTCTTCACGAATTGAATCCTGCATATCTACCACTTTACCTTCTTCGGGGTGTTTTATAGCACCACCTGCCTGAACCCAATCATACTTATCTATTGTTCCCAGCACAAAGTTCTTTGAAACTGTACCAACTCCACTTGACATTCTTAAATCATCTGAAAGTAACAAAATTTTCTTTTTGGACATATAACCCTCTTTGTTATAACTTTTTAAAAATTACTACCACTAATCTGCAGTTCATCATACTCCACAATAGACTTTTTATATTCTTCACTCTTTAAATATTTGTCCATTGACCTATTTACTAACTTTTGTAATGTGAATTCTTCACTTAAAGCAACACCCCTAAATCTCTTATATAAATCACTTATGATTTTAACGGATGTAAGCTTTGTATTACTTTTCATATTAATCTCCATATATACATATATATAAGTATAAGTCTAATCCAAAATAACAACTTTTTTATTTAGTTTTTCAGCATGACCTATTGTATCTAATGTGCCGTTTGAATTGTATCCCTCTGGTATGAATGCAACTATATAATCACTATATTCAGCGATTTGTTTATTTCGGTCAAAAAAATTGACCACATGGTATCTTTTTCCGTAATTATCCCTATCTAAGATACAATGTTGATTATATTGATAGTGTGCAGGTGGAAATTCTACATAATTCATATCAAATTCTAATGCAAATTTCTTTGCGTAACCATCTGCACCCTTTGGTTGTCCACCACTTACTACTTCAACATCTTCTCCAAATTGTTCTTTGAGTTTATATACAAACTCTTTAATTTTTCTTTTATTAGTATATTTTCGTGCCCCTACTATACCAACTTTTTTCATTTATCTAATCCTCGTAGTCATTTCTTTTTTGTTTTCTCTTAGGTGGTCTATCATCTCTCGATGGTTTCGGTGAAGTAACAAACTTTAGACAACCACTAAATTCGTCTAATCCTTTTAATACTCCACTAAGTTTCCACCGAGTATCATGTACATATTGAAATCTACAAGGATACTTCTCGTCCTTATCATCATTATGTATAATATTATACCAAGTATATTGAGCATGGTCTGACTCTCTATTTGGTCGTATTGTAGTTTTATAGTGAAGTATACGTTCATACTTTTCTATAAATGATTTTAAATCTTTTGCCGTTATTTCGCCATCATCATACCACAACTGAAGTTTAAAGGTATGTATCTTGTAAATCTCATGAATTTTATCTACTACAGACGATTCCAAAGGATCATTCATAAAATCTGAAAGTTTTATTCTTAACGCGTAAATTGCTCCATTCATACTTTTACTCCATTCTTATCACATAACTCTGGTTTATCTCTGAAATCACACCACCTACAATTTTTCTTTGAAGGTAGTTTATTATAAGTATGGTCATCTCTATATTCTCCGTCATCGGTGAAACAGTCGTCCATAAATAATTCTAACCTTCTAATTACTTTATTAATTGATGGTTTACCATTTGCTGGTGTAAATGTTTGTATTCGTTTTTGTGGAAAATCCATATTTTCATATAATTTTCTCTTTACTATGAAATACTCTACTTCAATTCTATCCATCGGAACATCATGTTGTTTAGAATAAAATTGTTTATACAATAACAATTGGTCTGTTTTGTTCTTATCAGCCTTTTGATACTTATTCCATCCCATAGTAGATGTTTTAATGTCAATAATCTTGATTCTGTTTCTAACCGTATCTTTAATAATCAAATCAATATAACCACGAAATTTGATATTCTTAGGTAATCCATAATCAAGGGCAGTTTCAATACCAATTAACTCATATCCTCTTTTACTGAAATACATATTTCGTTTCTTCTTGAAATAATCAAGAATCTTTAACCCATCTTCGTAAAACTCTACCATTTGGTCTTTTGTACAAAACTCATCCCCACCATTCTTTTTAACAATTTCTAAGAAGTTCTTCTTCAGTCTATCTTCAAGTTGTTCATCCAAATAAAGTTGGTCTGCCTCTTTAATACTTTGAGTATACATCACTTTTAGATATTCTTGTAACACCTCGTGCATACTCGTTCCAAATAAAGTATGTATATTATCAGTAAATACTGATAGTCTATCTACATAATTAAGTTTCCACATATAAGGACATTTATCCCATTGTGAAAACTGACTATATGATATTGATTTTCTTTTAGCCATTAAGTTTTTGTATTACCGATTGTTTGGGTAGTGCCCCTACAAATCTATCTACTTCAACTCCGTTTTCTTCAATCACCGTTGTCGGAACTGAACGAACTCCATATTGAGAAGCTAAAGTTTGGTTCTCATCTACATCAACAAACTGAATTGAATGACCTTCTCCTGCTACTTCGTTCATAACTGGTTTAAATGCTTTACACGGACCACACCACGTGGCCGTGAAATATTTTGCTGTTCTCATTTTAATCTCCTAATCCATCCATTTTCCGTGTGTAAATAAATGCCAAGTTCGATGTTTCAATATTTCCCACATCAATCCTACATATGATTCTGATTCGTAGAATCCTACTTCACAATCATACCTATACATTATTTACCCCACTTTCCATTTTTTACGATTGTGGCCATAATACCATAGTTGGATACATCAAGAAATGCATCTTCCATTGGTTCACCTTCTACTGCATTTTCACGACCACTCATCAATAGAGTTTTTAGTCGTTGTATCTTATCGTTCATTCTGAACCATAAACCCGTAAGTGATAACTTCACTTCTTCGGGTGTTATTAATTGTGAACCAACACTTATGTTACCTGGACCGTAATCGTGTTGTTTATGTAAGAACAATTCATATTGTTCTCGTTGTAATCTACGAAACTCTGCGGTCATCTGTGGCCACTCTTGTTCCATCATTGTTACAATATCGCCATGGTCGCCTGTCAAATAAGAATTTACTTCTTTTTTTGTACTTGATTCTTTAATTGCCTTTGGCATATTATCTCCTTATTTCATACTTGATCTTACGAATAATTAATGTAAAAGTCAAGTAATTTTATCAACTATTCCGTATTCTAAACATTGTTCTGAAGTTAGATATGTATCTTGTTTTGAAACTTCTTCCCAAAACTCTTGGGTTTTCTTTGTAACTTTACCTAAAATACGATTTATGTTTGTTTGTAATTTTTTCAAGTGGTCTGCTCCTTTTAATACATCAGAAGTTTTACCAACTTCAAATGCTGAACCTTCATGAACCATAACCGTTGAATTTTCTGTCATTGTTCTTTCACCAGTTCCACACGCTAATATCACGGCGGCTGCAGACATACAGGCTCCAATACAACGAGTGTTCACTTTAACTGGTAACGAATTAAAATAATCAATCGTTCCTAACATGGCGTAAACATCACCACCATAAGACGAAATGACTAAATTTACATCGTTCTTTCCCTTAGTATATTGAATAAAGTTATCAAACCTTGTCATAACAGAATATAATTGGTCTGTATCAATCTCATAAGTTAAATACATAGTGCTCGTACCTAAATTAATACCCCATTCTAACTGTTTGAATAATATTTGTGTTTCTGTATCCAATCCTGGCATATCTGCATAATGTACTTTCAATAACCGTTCAAGGTCCCGTTGTTCTGACATACTTTCTCCTATTTTTTAAAGACGAATACTGGTTCATATTTATAACCTGCACCCATCACACTTGATAATGTTAACTGTAATGTATCTTCTTGGGCAAAACCCAACTCTTTTGAAATCTTTACTGTTTGTTCTTCTATAAATTTATACTTTGGTGTGTTTGCGATATTATATAACATATAACCACCTTCTTTTAACCCGTAATAACAATTTTCTATTGTCTTTTTTAAAAAACCATTTACCCACTCATCTTGAGTAGGATACTTTATATAACTTTGTGTGGACTCATCGGAATACTTTTCCGTGTCGAAATAAGGTGGTGAAGTAAAACACAAATCGAGAGATGATTTGTTTGGAAGATATTCTTCACTCCCTTGTTTATATATATCAACTTTTTTACTAATATAACTGAATTCCTTGCTCATCTGTAATAAACCCTCGTAGGTCTTTGAAGATGGTTCAGTTCCTATGTAATGTTTGGTATTAGATGATGAAAGGAATCCAAGTAATCGTCCACCCCAACCACAACTCATATCCCAAATAGTTCCATCACCACCAAACTTCTCATAGATTAGTTTTGCTGCTGTAGGACGGAAGTTAGATACTGATTGAACACCTGAATATAACTTCAAAGATTGTCGTAATCTATTTTCATGGAACTTGTTTCTTTCTCCTTCTGGATCCTCACCCTTATAATGTTTCTGTTCCCAATTCCAACACTTTGTAATAACTGACTTGAATATCTTATCATCATTGAATGCCTGCATCGGTGATGTTCTTGAATGTCCACATTGAACTGACCAAAAGTGTGGAAAGTATGACCAAGCCAATCTCAAACAATGCATAGTTTGGACTATCTGATTGTCAATGAATATTGTATCAACATCAAACTTTTTGAGTTTCCTCATATGTTCGTGTTTTTCATCTTCACGAATTGTATAGTGTGGGAATCCATGACGCCTGTAATAATCGAATATGACATCTACACCATATTCTCTATCTACTACATCTATTGAATTTGTAACCCTTTCAAACTCTAAGTCTCTTTCATCTACATCAATGAACTTACCAAGAGTTTCATAGTTTACTCTTGCCATTAGGGTAGATTTAGTTTCTTGATTTCCTTTGGATCTACTCCATATTTTTGGAGTATTGTTTTTAGATTTGCCTTACCTTGTTCTGTTGAATAAAATACTTCTGCATATTCTTGTGCCTCTGTAAGACTTGATTCATAGTATTTTGATACTATTTCTAATAACCATTTTGGGTGTTTCATATTCTTCTTTCCTTTAACATATTTTAACCATTCTTTCTTCTTTGGAAGAACATTGGTATATAATTTATACAAATCTTTTGGTTTAAGATTGTATCTCTGAATTTCATTTACCACATCAACATATTCCATCTTCATAGATAGAAATCTATGTATCATATAGTTAGACCACTGCTTCTTCTCTGTTTCGTTTAGAGAATCCCAATAACCTTTGGTCTGTTTTTGTGTAATGTGTGTAACGTGGTCGAATAGACCTTTATTCTTCATATTTATCCATTATCGGTATAGTTTTCCATTTTGAATTTTTACCAAATAGTTTTCTTCTAAAATCAGATTTAAATTCCCCATCAATTCTTATACTAACACCATACCCATTTGTTTTACAACCATGTACTTTAGTACTATCGAACCAACACGAATATCCTTTCATATAAATAGGTTTATTATTTTCCATAACGAACAATTTTCTGCTGTTACTCAGAGATATCCATATCATTTCTTGTCGCCATTCTTTTTTTCCGTGATCTACATGAAGTATTGGTTCTGCTGTATTCTCATTGAAAATGAAAAAAAATCTTCCAATATTCTTAAATGGTAAATTTGATACAAACTGTTTTAAAAGTGGAAAATAATCATATATTAAATCGTCCATCCAATAATCAGACTTATCTATCATAGAATAATTGAATATTTTATAATATTCAGGAATAACATCTCTTAAAATTACTGTTTGTGTTTCACCTTCTTGTTTAGTATTTTTATATCTCAAATGACTTTTATTTGCTGTAAAATCTTCAATATATTTTTTTGGTATTTTATGAATAGAATCTATAAATTCTTTATTAATCAACTCCAATTTAGATAAATCTAAATACTCATCTAATTCAATCAAACTTTTATTCATGATATAATTTCATATAATTTTTCTGATAACCATTTGTGTTCATCCACATTTGGATGTCTACCAGTAACATTATTTTCTTTTGTCTGACCTTCAACGATACATCTACCATCAATCTCAGGACCAACATAAAATCTTTTATCTATATTATCAACAACGTTTTTCATATCTGCCACATTTTCGTAATACCAATCATCTTTTATCAATATATTTGCATATGGATCATAAAACAAATATTTTATATTTTTAGATTTTAAAAACTCTTGTAAGGTTAACATATAAGTAAATGATTTAAAACATGATAATCGTGTATTCCACAAATATTTACTAATAAATTTAGATATTGTTTTATGTTCTCCTTGATTCCACCAATTCCATCTATCAAAATACTTATCAGAGCCACCCCAATAAAATTCAAAATTTTCTTCTCTTCTATGTGGATTACTCCACCCAACTATAACCATAAAAATATCATCCAAATTTTTATTAGAAATCCATTGAACAGTTTTTCTAAACATCCAATCATTAGATGCTCCTGGCAATGCTTCATTTACCAACTCACACCCAAGTTTTTTAGATAAAAGATATGGATAACATTCTGTTTCGGGATTTTCTAATTCATCTCCATATGTAAAGCTATCTCCAATCGTATATAAAATTTTACTCATAATTTTCACTAATATTTTCTTTGGGAAATGTAACATTTGGAATTGGTTTATTTAAAAATGGACACAATACTCCCCACCCTTCATCATCACAAATATTCATTACCAATAAATCATTTGGTCTATCTTTAAAATATTTTTTTCTTTCACTATAATGTAATTTTTTACTATCTAACTTTTCTTTAATTAAATTATCTCTATCTGTTACCCATCTTTTATCTATTCCACTTCTATCAAATTCAGTTGGCCACGTTTCCCAATCTTTATTTAACTCTGGTGAACTCCAATGTTCCATGCTTCTAATCCAACTTTCACCATCCCTTTCTAATAAAATAAATTTACTATTGGGATATTTCTTATCTAATATTTTATAATCACAACTACGCCATGGGGCATCTACAAATGTATCATAATTATCAATAACCTCATATAAAATTTTATAATCTTTTTTATCTGATTCAAGAAATTGATTATAAATTTTTAAAGACCACCCTTTATGTTTATATCCTAAAATTTCAAAAGCCCGACCAAGTGACGTAGTACCTGTTTTCATCTTTCCAATTTCAAAAACCTTCATTATTTAATTTTTCCTAACACCATATAACTTCAATCCCATATTTCTTTTCTAAACTATGTGCTGAAATTCCTCTTAAATCTAAATCATCAAAACAATAACTTGTTTTTGGCATAACAATTAAATCTGGTTTATATCCAGTTGATAAAGTTTCCTCAATTGCTATATCATAATCTTCTACCAACAATAAACCACCTACTTTAATATTACCCCCGAATGTATGATTTTTTGTTGTAACAACTCTATACTCATCAAATCTCTTATATGTGTGTCTAACACGTTGAAGTTTTTTGACTTCTGTTTCAAAAACACCCTCTACTGCTTCTGATGTCAAAAAAAGTGGTTTAGATTTTGTTCCAGCATAGGTAGACTCTAACCAAGTCAATGCGTTATGAATATGTTCAATATTTATAGTTGATTCAGAAGTTATCTTTACATCTGGGTATTTTTCTCTCCAACCATCAATGATTGGCCACATCTCATCAAAAGACAAATCCATCAAATACGCTATATTATCTGGTGTATATTTAGTATAGGCCGGCATTGAAATTTCTATATCTTCTGGTTTATATTTTTGTAAATTTGATATCCAAGTTTCCATCCTACCTATCTCAATTTCTTTTCGTGATGGTACAATAGTGCACTGAAAGGGTATATCATATTCATTTAACAATTTTAAGGTGGGTTCTGTTCTTTTCCAATTAGTAAGATGTAAATAAATACCCCAGAATATTGTGCCACCGAATAAGTAACTTGTATGTCTATCTTCACCCCAAGCACTATTTTTTAATTCTGCTAATACCTTTACATGATCCTCAGTTATATCATGCCCATTAGTATCAAAGTTCTTAACAATATAATAATTATCTCGTAAATATTCCATTATCTCAAGTGACTTAGGATGTGCAAAAAACTCTCCATTATTTACATGGTGTCCATATCCAATTGCATGAATTACTTTATCTGATGGCACAAAGGAAAGAAAATGTTTTATCTGATCCATACTGAGCCAACTACCATAAGTCACCAATAAATCAGGTGGATTCCAATATTGAGAACAATAAAAACATTTAGTATTACATGGTGTTCCTACATTCATAAGACCAAACCCATATTCTCGTTTATATCCCCAATAAGCTTTGCTATCTTCTGACATTGGCAATTCTTCACCAGTCCACATGGATAACTTTTCACCATTTACATCTGTCCAAATATTTCGTTGTTCTTTCATGAATTACTAAAAAATCCAGTTATATCACTTCTTAAAGTAACATTATATTTTTTTGATACATAATTAAAATTATACATTCCATTATAGTCTATTATTTTTTCAAATTCATATTGTTCCATTTTATCCTCTAAAATTGGACGAAATTTATTATATTGTTCATCTGTTACTGTCAAATTTTTTCCACTATAAACATCATTTACTAAAAACCTTTTAAATGTAATTGTATCCGCTTTTGTTTTAATTGCCAAATCTATCATTTCACTTATCTCATGAACATTTGTTCTTGTCAAAATAAACTTAGTTATAACTTCTGGATTCACCGAATCAACTTCTTTCTTTCTATTACTAATATAATTTAAATTATGTAATAACTTATCCCATGCTGATTTTTTAACTTTTCTCGTTTTACAATAAGTTTCTTCTGTCCCTGCTGAAGTATTGATTATTAATTGATTTGCCTGTAATTCTATCAATTCGTCTATTATTTCATCTGTAATACTATTACTAAAATTTGTTGTAACTTGACAATAAAAATTATTATTCTTAACATGAGATACCATATCCATAATTTGTGGATGTAAAAATGGTTCTCCACCACCACAAATCAATATATCTTCACATCCACCCTGTCCACTACCAAATGGTGCTGGACTACCAAGTTCTATTAAATCATCTATCGTTTCTTTGAATATCTTAAATGATATTTTTTCTTTTGTCCAAGATTTCCACTCGGGCCATTGTGCGTTATTATCTAACATATCATATGACCAATTCCAACAAAAATTACATCTATGGTCACAAGAATTTATAATCTCAAAAGAAAAAGATACAGGAGCTAATGTAAAATCATCAGATTTAAATGATTCGAGATAAGTATCCATTGCATACTCTTTAGGCAACTCTCTTACACCATCTAAGTGGTCATATATCTCATTATTACTTACAACATGAGGACAATCATCACATGCATTATCCCACATAGAATTATATTTTAATAAATTTGTTTTTAATCCATGTAATAACTTTTTAAGTTTATCAGATTTCCAATACTTTAAAAATCTTCCATCTTCTTTATATGAACCACCTTCTGGTATAGATCCACAACAAATATGATAGTTACCGCCCGCGTCTAATCTAGCAAACAAATAACCTGTATAACATTGACCTTTTGGTAAATTACTCATTATTAAGGTCTGTTATTCCGATTCTTCGCCCGAGCGTTGGCTCCCACTTGTTATTTCTTTAACATCCAATACCAATGATCCAGAATTCCAAGTCATTACATCGGTAGGTGGTGAAGAAGTTCTGGAATTTAATGCGTTAGTCATCGAAGTTTGAACACTCGCAGTAAATGAACCCCAATTTTCTCCGTGTGAACTCTGAACCCAGTCCTTCAATGATGAAGTAGCAGTATTAAATGCTACAAAATTTTCATAAGTAACTGGATCACAATTATGAAAAAATCTACGAGTTTCATAATTCAAAAGTGTGGTGTGTTCTGAAGAACCACTTTCTTCAAAAGAATACCTAACAGAATATATAACATCATCCAGTGAACTGCTTGATATGTATCGAAATGTATTATTTATTTTAAAATCCATTTATTTTCCCAATTTATTTCACTAATAAATATCAAATATGTCATTATTCCCATATAAATACCATTCTTTTTCTGTCATTCTCCTATGTCCTCTCTCAAATAATAAATCTTCTTCTTTATTTGTCAAAATATCATGTCTTATCGTATATCCTAAATGATTTGACATTTCTTGAACTACTTCAAAATCTAATTTATCTCTATCTATAGTAGGATCTACTTCCCATAGCCCACCTACCGCATCTGATATATCATCTACTTCAAATTTTTTAATATTAATGCCATCAGTTTTTACTCTTCTTAATCTATTAGCCAACTCAGAATTAAATTTATAGGTTATCCCATTATCAACATATCCATATTCATTACTTGCTGGTCTATATATAGATCCTGAAAACTTTTTAAACATACCATCTTTTTCATAAAAAACATCATTACCTTCTACTTTACTTTTAATATTTCTATTGGTTATTAAATCAGAAAGTAAATGTCTAAAAACAGAATCTAATTCAGACCTCTTCTGTATATTTGAATTGGGCACAAATACAATAAAATCTGTTCCATATTTGGATGCTATATAATATGATACATCTGCACTATATGGAATTTCAATCGGAATATAACACCTTGTTTTAATCTCATCACGGATAATATCTGAATTATAAAACACTTCCATATTGGTATAATCTTCTTTCCAAGATTCACTACCACTATCCCAATATGGGCCTTGCCAAAACTGAATAATTGTATCTTTTGGGGAAAATTTTATAAAAGTTGGTTCTTCAAGTTGAATAACTCTATCGTATTCCCAAAGTGATGTATAAACCTCAGGTGAAATTTCTTTTAAATCTAAATATCTAATTTCCATTCTTTTGTATATCCATTATAATCCTCTAATATTTCTTCTCCCTTATAAATATCTTTAAGAGTGATATACTTTTGAACTCTTGGATGACCAGTTGAATGTGCAGCTACATTAGAATTGTCTGATGAATGGTTAACGTAATACCAAGTTGTTTGCCAATTCATTCCTTGTTGTGTATATCCAAACATAGATTCATGTTCATCATTGAAAAATTCATTATGTAGTGTTTCAACATCCACCACTTTATCACCAAGTTGTGGTTGACACTCCAATACCCATTCTAAAACTTCTCTTGGTATTGACCTTGCCTTGCCCCAAGGAATCCAACCGTATACACTCTTTTCTGCTAAATCAAATATACTCGTTCCTTTAGGTATATCACGAATGGCAATCATTCCAATTCCATTACATATTTTAGATAGAAATGGTTTTGCCCATATTTTATTTCTATACCATTCTAATATATATTTTTCATCATTGGTCATACCTAATTACTCCGTAAATGTTTTTCATCTACATGAGTAAATTCTGTTCTCCACTCACCGTCACCAAATATCTTTTTCCTAAACTCTCTTGTATATTCTCCATCTACTCTTAAACTTGCAGAAAAATCATCTCCACATTTTACGCCATGTAACATAACTGGATTAAATCTACAAGATATTCCCTTAGAATATACTTTTTCAAATCTATCCTCTAATACAAAACCATTTTTATAGAATTCCAAAGTATTGTCATAGTTAGTAGCCCACATTCTTTTATTACCAATCAAACTAAACCACAAGAATTCTTGTCTCCAAGTCTTTTGAACTTCTGGAGTAAATCCAGCGTGTGGTGTTATGTCTGTTCCATTTTCTGTAAAACTGATAAAGATTCTACCTATACTTTTAAATGGTAACTGGGAAACAAATTCTCTAATGTTTGGAAATAAGTTATAAGTAAATCCATCTTTAAACCTTTCCTCTTTATCAATTAAAGACCAATCATTCCTATCTTCATAATTTTTAAGTACTCTTAAATTAATTGTTTTAGCATCAACTGGATCTTCAACTGATGCATCTGGAGTAAATTGGCCAATAGTTATATAATCATTCGGTATTTTATCAAATGTATCTTTAAACTCTTGAACACATAAATTAAAATTAGATAAATCTAAATATTCATCTAATTCAATTATAAGGGGATCATAGATTTGAGGATCATTGGTCATATACGACTTGTTTTTCATTGTAGATTAAGTACAATCCACTTGAAATCATCACAAGTCCAGCTATCTGCCACAATGATGGTGACATAGCTAAGAAAAAGTAACCGAGTGTTACTCCAAATATCGGTGTTCCCAATTCAGCAATTCCTGTGTTGGTTGCTCCAATATTCTTAACTGCTATCCAATAACATAGATAAGCAATAAAACTTGCCACTACTGAAATGTAAGTGATTGCCAGTAATCCGTTAAATGTTACCTCTGAAAGTGTTGTCATGGGGGATTGGAATAATGAAACATAAACAAACACTTGTAGAAAGTCATAAAATACAATCGTAAGTGGTTTATATTTTCTCATTATGTCTTGTCCTACTAACAAGTATGCTACCCAAGATAATCCAGCTGCCACACCCAATAATACACCTTTGGTGTTTAGGGCTTCAAGTGAGAATGCTGGTATCAATTCAATAGCGAACGCACAACCAAGAGTTCCCAATCCTAATGCGAGTTTTCTATTTTTACTGAACTTCTCTCCATAGTAAAATATGGAAATCAAACACAATATAAATGGATATATATAGAATAGTGCGTAAATAACAGGTAGGTTCGGGTCGAGTAATTCCCAAGCGAACCAATACACTAACAAGTGTGCTGCCAATATTACACCATTTAATAGAAATTTCTTCCTATCTTCCTTTTCCACGGCGAATAGATTTTCACCTGTTGTTTGTTTCTTCCATAACATTACCCCAGCAAACAATAGTGTGGCGATTAGAAATCTAACCGACAATACCGATACGGGTCCTGCTCCTTCAGCGAATATAAAACTACCAGTAACCTCAAGGGTTGACCAAGCGAATACTGCAGCTGTTATTGCTAAAAATCCTTTTAAAAACTTATTCATTTTCTTTTCCTATATTTAAGTTAAAACCATAATACAATTTAACCCTTACATCACCTTCACCACTTAATTCAGCGGAAAGGAAACGATTAGGTTCTCCATATTGCCACACAAGACCATAAAGTGCCTGACTTTCACCATTAGTTATTTCATATCCCGTCAATAAAGAAACACCATACAAACCAGGTTTCACTATTGCTCTAATCCATTGATAGTCATTAACTAAACTAACTTCACTAACATAATCAACATATTTAGTATATCCACTTACATCAATTACCGCCCGTTCTTGATTATCATATGAAAATCCTACAAAGTGGTCTTTCCATTCATAACTTAATCGGGCAGTTGAAAGTGATTCCCAACCATTTTCAATATCTGAACCATAATATGTTTCAATAAAGAAATCTCCAATTCCACCATATGCACTAACTCCATCACCAAAATATAACAAACCAACATCGTGTTCTGTTGGTGTCTGATAAGTAAACTTATCTCCTCTTGTTAAATCAAGATATGGAACATTAGAACCAAATGGAATTGCCTGTCGTCCTAAACCAATAGTAAATTTATCACTATACGGTTTATAGAACAACTCCTCAACATATACTGACTCGTCACTCCAAGGTGCTTCTACAAATATTGATGCCATCCATTTTGAATCATCACTTTTAATGAATGACCAAAGATATGGTTTATCAAAAGAAACTGTATCTCCTAATGTAGAATATCCTACTATACTATTTTTGATTGTTGCGGTTTGGGCTGATAGTATTGAAACCATTCCTATCAACAATAACCTTATTATTTTATTCATTGTAACTTCTCCTTATTTTATTCTCTTAATAAGTATCTACTTTTTGTTTCAAGCGGTGAAAAAAATTGATCCACACACTCTGTAACCTTCTCTATTTCAAATTCTTTACAACTAAATACATCTAAATAAAAATCACCACTACTGTTTATAAAATGTCCAACAATAGAACTTGTCTCTATTAATTGAACAAGACTATATCCCGCCTTATCCACGGCATTAGAAGCCAGATATTTTATAATTGGTTCACCGACAGCGACCATATCTATTCTATTCACAAGTTCATCAACAAAATTTTTTAGATTTTGTTTATCACTAATTAACTTCTTACTACCTGATTTACAATCAAGTATTAAGTGATGTCCCCAATACTCCGACATTCTATTATTCTCTCCTTACATATTTTACATTTACCACAAGGTTCACCTTTATCTGTTGGATACCAACACGTCCAAGTATAATATAACAAATCATCAAACCCCATCTTTTCTGCCACCTCTAACATATCTTCTCGTGTCAAGTGTCTTGATGGATAAGAAAATCCCCCAAACACTTTTAAATCTTTATATTTTTCTGGTAACCTTTCAGAATAAAATTTACCATCTTCTATTGCACAATCTATGATTTCATACCAATCATCTTCTATATATTCTATCGGATATTCTATTTCCAATCCAAATTCTTTTTGAAATCGTAATACAATATCTGCTTGTACCTCTAACCAAGATGATTCATTATTTTTAGTTTTATGTATAGTTTCTGGAATCCATTCATTATATTTTTCAACAGTTTTACTTATTTCTGGATATTCATTTATAGGTTTATCAATAAACATCATTTTCAAAAAATTTTCTTCAGAATTTGGAATAGTTTTATAAATTTTCTTTCGTAACCACTCCATTCTTTCTTGTTCTATATCAAATGAATTTCTTGGATATTTATCAGTTTCTCCTCTTTGGACTATAAGTGGGTTAGCATGATAACCGCCATGATCTATCCTATCATCAATATAAATAGGTTGAACTAATTCTCCCTCTGTCAAAAGTTTACATACATAAAAAGTTGTATCATATCCTCCTGTCCAAAATGTATAATGTATCTTTGGTGTCCATCCAAGTTCTTGACCAATTTTTTGAATAGGTATATTCCAAGAATCCACTTCCATCCAAACCTTTTCAATATTTTGTTTCTTACATTCATTCAATCGTGCATATACCAATTCTTTACCATATCCACTATCTCTATAATCTTTATGAACATATAAATTACAAAACCTTTTTGTTTCAGTATCAAACCACGCCCAACCAATATATTTATCATCTTTTTCTACGACATAAAACCACCAACCATCTTCCAATCGTTTTTCTGAATCATCTACCGTCCACATTTCTTTCCAATCTAATTCACCCTGAAATGTTTCTATTCCATCTTGAAGTTTTTGTTGATCAATAACTTCTATTTTTTTAATTTCATCTGAAACTTTATATTCTATATAACCCTTTAAATCAAAATAAAATTTTATCATTGTATCCTTTTATTTTTTAAACAACATCTTATAGGTTCTTCCCTTTAAAATAAAATTTTCTATCATACTACAAAAAACTGTAACTCTTACTACTTCTTCAGATTCAATTTTTTTATAGTATCCACTCCAATAACTCTTTTCTATCCAACTTTTAAATGAATATGATGATGATGCAAGTTTATCTACCTTACAGTATTCGTCATATGCATATCTTAGAACAAAAACATTATCTGGTACATCAAAGTCTGGAATAGGACTTGGCCATTTATCTGTTATATATTCATCATACTCCATTTCATTAGATTCTAATGATTCCTTTAATTTATCTGTCCATTCCTCTGATGGATTATTAAAAAAATCATTGTTTCTTAATCCCAACACGAAGTTAAAATTGTTCTCTTTTAAAAATTTTATAAAGACATCAAATTTAAAATATTCACATTCAAATATACCCAAATCGATATTAGTATTAATTTCAGTTAAATAATATTCTCCTTCTTCTTTTCTCCAATCAAAAGCAACAAAAGTTCCTCTATTCGCATCAGTTAACATATTGTTTGCTACCCAAGAATTGGATATATCTAACGATATATTTTCAAGATCAATCATGAATATAACTCCATTAACTTTTCCTTAATAAATTCACACATCACTTTATGGTCATTTTTATTAGGATGCATTTTTTTCTTACCATCTTTATTTCTACCATAAATACCACTCATTATTCGTTTAACATCATCTACCGATGGACCTACTACATATTTTTTATCAACTTTATCTATAATTTTACCAATTGTTAATTCATTAGTATAACAACTCTTATCATAATCATCTCTGACATCATTCTTAAATAACCATTTCATTCTCTCTTGTTGTTGTCTACCCCTAAGTAATTTTTCTTCACAATCAAGTATATCATACCACGACTGATAAAATAAATACTTCACATTTTTAGATTTTAAAAACTCCTGTAAGGAAATCATATAACAAATTGACTTATAATGTTCTAATTCATTATTTGATAACTTACTAAAAATAAATTTATCTATTTCATCATCTTGATATGCTCCGTGATAAGTTTTATAATTTTCTTCTCTACGATTTACTGGACTCCAACCCACAATCACAATCACATCATCAAGATTTTCTTGACTACAAACCCATTCTATTGTTTTTCTAAACATCCAATCGTTGGGGCCTCCACATATTGCCTTATTTATAAGTTCACAATTAAACTCCTGTGATAACAAATACGGATAACATTCTGTTTCAGGATTTTCTAATTCATCTCCATATGTCCAACTGTCTCCAATGGTATAGAGTTTTTTAATCACTAAATTCCTTTACTGTCGGCCCATTCTAAATCTGGTCGTGAAAGTGCATCTTCTTTTGGTTTATTGATTTCTTCATCTAAACCCAATCCACTCCCTTCTAAAAACATCTTCGGAACTTTACCACAATTACCACAACTATAAACTTGAACTGGTACAAGTGCTTCTTTACCCGTTGGTGATAAAATTGGCGAAATCCTTTTAATTACGTGTGATGTAATGAAAAGATAATTTCCACAATCATCACATTTTATAGTATCCGCCTTTTGTAAATCCACTTGAACTTCTGTTTGTGGTTGGGGTGGTGCTTTTCTTTTAGCCATTTTCTATCTCCTTTAATGTAACTGTTGCAACACCATGTTGTTGGACAACAAATGTTGTACATTTTTGTGCAAATTCTATTGCACTTTCTATATCTTGTGTATCTAAATAACCACGAACTAATCCTGCAATAAATGTATCTCCTGCTCCACTCACATCCTTTACAGGAACTTCTTTTACTGGAAAATCTTTTCCATTGTATCTACATCCTTTACTGCCTAATGTAACAATAAGTTTTTCTTCAAATCCATTTTCTGATAACAGTTCGTGGTTCTTCTGGTATTCTAACTCATTTATCTTAATAAAATCTGCATCGTTAATCCATTCACCAAGTTTCTTTTTAGTATCCACGAATACATTTTTATTATATTTACAAATATGTTGAATATCAGATTCTTCTAAAAACCCTTTACAATAATCTGAAATAATAATTGCATCATAATAATCTTCTCTACGTGAATCAAACCCAAATGGTGGTTTTTTAAATTTATTTTTTACAAGACCTTCTAACAAAGATTCATCAATTCTATCACAATAATCATGTTCATCAACTCTTAAAACCATTTGGCTGGAACGATTTTCTACAAATCTTATCTTTGTAATACTATTTTTATTTGTTACAGTATGAATGTGCATATCTAATGATTCAACATTATCTGCAACATTTTTTGCCATACCACCATTTGATTCTTCACTTGTTGGTTTAAAAACTGGTATTGGTGCTTCAGGACTTATTCTTTCTATATCTCCATAGATAAAAACATCCTTACAACTATCCCCTATAACTAATACATTCATTAAATTACCTCATCAATTAATCCATATTTTAAACAAGTTTCTGCATCCCACATCAAATCATGTTTCAATATTTCATCAAGTTTCTTTTCGGGAACCTTTGTAAATTCCTTATACACCCTTTTAATCGTTTCCATCATTAAATCAAGATTCTGTTTTTCATCTTCAAACTCCGAATACTTTCCCCAAAAATTTGTAGATAATTGATGAATTAACATATAAGAATTTCTACTCATAAGTCTATGACTTGCAACTACTGAAAGAAATGTTGCCGCACTTGCACAAAATCCATCTACATATGTTTCAACTGGAACTTTACATCTTAATATAGTATCCATTGAAGAAATACCAGCGGTGATTGAACCACCACCTGAATTTATCAATACTTTAAGTGTTGGTGGTTTTTCCAAATCTAAATTATGACATAGTGTTAAACATTTAGTTTCTAATTCACCTATCTTTTTATTTAATTCTGCTGCACTTTCCCTATTCACACCAGCATAATAATAAATCTTATTCTCATGAACTGCTATATGTTTTTCTGGCTTACCACTATTAGGTGGCTGTACGTCTTTTTTAGCAGGTGGTTTCTTTTCACCCCAATGCTTTTCATCTATCATTTTACGCTCCCTTAAATATATTATCAGTTCTAATAACTAAATGTTGAATAATCTCATTTAACAATCTACTTGCCTTATCTTTATCTTTACAAAGTGGAAATAAATCAAATAATTGATTTTCTAATTCCCAAATATGATCATCCCTTGTCTTTGGTTCTGGGGGAAATCTTCTCATTTTATAACTCCTAATAATTCTATTATCATAGCCATAGCATTGATTTCTTTATCAACTACCTGACTATCACTTAATTCATACTTTGCTATAACCAAGATACATTCAGCTATATGTCCCTTACCATAACTATCTACTTCATCATATAGTAGTCTAAATAAGTCTGCATAATCCTTAACTTGACTATCTGCCAATAACTGTCGGATATTTTTAAATGCACTTGCTTTATCTTGTTTCTTTAATATCTCTAATAACTTTAATTTATAATCATTCTCTACTATACTCTGTTTATCTATTGTCAATTTACCATCAATAGATTGTCGTTGTGCAGAATTGATAACTCGTCTTATATCGGGATATCCACTATTCACTAAAAGTGCAATATCACTAACTTCACTTTCTACATTCTCACTTGTCAATATATTACTAAGGTGAATTGCAACTTGTTTCCTATCGGGTGGAATAACCTGAAAAGATTGACATCGAGATTGTATCGGGTCAATAATTCTTTCTACAAAATTACAAGTCAATATAAACCTACAATGTTTACTGAATGTTTCCATTAGGTTTCTTAATGCAGCTTGAGCGTTTGGTGTAATATAATCACACTCATCCAATATAACAATTTTCATATCCTTGAAACCAAGTGTAGATGCAAAACTCTTAACCTTATCCCTAACCGTATCTACACTATTCTCATCTGATGCATTTATATACAAGTGATCACAATCTATGTTATTAACAAGTAATTTTGCGAGAGTAGTCTTACCTGTACCAGCCTTCCCAAAAAGTAAAAGGTGTGGTAAATCTCCACTCTCCAAATACACTTTAACCTTACTTTTTAGATGTTCATTTCCAATGTAAGTATCAAGTGATATGGGCCTATATTTTTCTACCCATAAGGTATGTTCAATTTGCACTTTTTAATTCCTTTAAATATTTATTAAATTCTTCTTCAAAATCAGGTGATGTCATCTTATGTTCTGAAAATCCACCTTTAAGATGAGTTAGAAATGGCTCATCCTTATAGAAATATGTATGTAACGTATCTTCTGTTTCCCAATTTGGATTATCATAATAAGGACCCAAATGAAGATATTTTAAATCATTATCAAGACAATAAATAGTTGCACCATGATTGGTATCTCCATAATACCAGTCTATATTATAATTATCAAAGAACTTTCTCTTACACAAGAAAAAATACGCATCTGCAAATCCAATTTTTTTAGTTCCTATATATCCTCCATTTTCTGGTCGTATTACTACTGGCTGTGAAGAATACTCTTTAATATATTTATCCAAAAATTCTTTATTTAAAAGATAAGTTGAAATCCATATTTTTTTATTATCGACTGAAATATATTCGAGTTCTTCTTTATCCATATGTTCAATCATTTCATCAATACAATCTTGATGATAAAAAGTATCATTATGTTGTAGAACAATATAATCGCCCTTTGACTTTTGTATTCCCAAGTGAAAAGCCATAGATACCCACATAGTCAAACAACCAAGATTATCCAAACTTAACTGTATATCCCTATGGTTCATAAATTGTGGAATCTTCTCAAGTTCTTTGAGTGGAAGCGCTTGTAATCCTTTAATTACTCTCACATTTGGTAAGTCTATATCGGGAAATGTATGACTATTATCTACTAATAAAATTTCCTTTTCACATTTAAGAGTATTAATATTCTTAATAGTCTTTATTGTAGAAAAAATTATACTAGCAGAATCATTTTCTTCCCATATAGAATCTTTTTCATTTAAGTTTAAAAATTTATCTTTTTCTATCGTAGAAAAAGGTATAATAAAACTAATCATAATATATCTCCAATTTATTATTTTTAAATAACTTTAAAACAGGCTCATCATCCCACCAAGATCCCCTGAGTGGTCTTTTATAAGTAAAAACCTTTGATAATTTATTTTTAACAATTAATTCTGCACAGTTCCAACAAGGGAATAGTGTAGTTATAATTATATTATTATCTACTGGTAAACCATATTTTTTCGCTCTTTCTATTGCCATACGTTCAGCATGTAAAATTAAATTATATTTTCTCGGTGATTTATTTAATAATGTTATTGTTTTTTCATCATCAACATCAGAAAACCTATTATACCCAACAGATAATATGTCAAGGTTCTCTCTACTTAAAATGACTGCTCCAACCTTTGTTTTTTCATCATGAGAAAAAATATCTGCTATATTTTGTGCTAATTCAAAGTATTTTTTCATTTTCTAATAACCTGAATATTCTTGGAACTTATTCAAAAAATCTTCTATATTTCTTTCTCTATTATTTTCATAATACTTTATAATCTTTCTTAAATCTACCATTCTTGCATAATTCCCATTCAAATCTACCCATCTATGTATTAAACTCGATGGTTCTACTCCACGTAAAGTAAAACTACCTGTATAAGAACAATTTAATAACCCATATCTTCTATATTTACAAACTATTTCTTTATCTTCATATTTTGTAATCGTTATAAATAATTGTTTTTTCTCTACCAACTTTAAAACTTTTCTAACTCGTGGATAATCACCAATCCATTGTGGTATTCTCATATAATGAGTATCAAGAAAAAATCCGTGAGTATCATAGGCTAAATTAAACATATCTACCATTAATTCTTCAAGTTCTTTAAGTGTAGCATGTTGACCATCTCTTTTTGTTATTAATACATCAATATCTTTAGTTTCATATGGTCGAAATATAAATCCACCCCATAGATAAACATTGAACTTACCTAAACTCGGATGGTCTTTTATATCCATTAACCAATTAACAAATACATCAATATTAGGAACAATAGGATAAACTTCTTCATTCCTTAACCAACTTGTTTTTACTACTCTCTGATTAAACTCATCGGTTACTGTAGGTTTATTTCTAATTTTATTCAATAAATCACTTTCAATTTTAAATCCTAATTTCTTAAATTTTTGTATTCTAAAAAGTAGCTGTTCAGTAGTATGATTATTGTGATCACTAAAGGGCCAATAATTGGGAATCAATTTTTTATTTTCTATATCATCAAAATATGTTTTTGAATATCTAAATATTTCATTTTTAAACTCAAAACCACCATTAGTTATAGTAAAATCAAAAGTTGAAACTACATCATCATAACTTCCCTTTCCCCACTCCGCGTCTTTATTCCATATAAGTTGTACAGTTAGATCATTACATTTATAATTTCTCCACGAATTTGATTCTCCAATACACATAAAATTATTCTTAAAGTAACTATCTACTTTTTTATAACTTTCATAATCTACAAAATAAAAATCCAAATCTGTATCTAATGGTAATCCCATAACTAACCTTAAAATAGATCCACCCATTAAACATACATTATTATTTTTTAATACTTCTATATCAATATTATTTGATTTCAGTATTTTCAATAATTTATTTTTACTCAAAACTTACTTCTTTTTTTAACACACCATTATCATGATATATTTTTGCACTACCAACAAGGTTTCCAAAATCAAATTTACATTCTAATTCTTTTTTTCCATTGTGATACCAAAATGTCCATTTACCTTCCATCATACCATATAACATATTACCTTTTGCTCTTTCTTTACTATTTAAATGATAATCAATGTATTCTCCATAAAGTTTACCATCTTTGTAAGTTTCAACTCTGTTATTCTTAACTACTAAATCTTGGTATTGATGATAAAATTTCAATTTTCCATGTTTTTTGCCATTTTTATAGTGAACAATAGACATCTTATCTCCATTATCATAAAACCCCTTTTCTACACCATCTTTTTTACCATTCTTCATTTCACAAATCAAATTTAATTGTCCATTCTCATGAAACCACTTCCAAACATTATCTTCCTTGTGTGGTGCACCATTATTATATAATCTTTTATTTTCTATTTCTCGTTTTAACTCAACTATCAATTGTTGCTCTAAATCTGGATTTTCATCTCTCCATTTTAAATACTCTTTGTACCGTGAATCAAATGATAAAATAATTTTTCCATCAATCTCTATTGCATTTTCATTGTTTGGAACTTTTCTATACTTCATCTTCAAAAATTTATATTTTTCTTTAATACACCGCTATCATGGTATATTTTTACACTACCAACAGGATTTCCAAAATCAAAATCACATTCTAATTCTTTTTGTCCGTTAGGCCACCAAAATGTCCATTTTCCGCTCATCTCACCATATTGCATATTACCTTCTGATCTTTTTATACCATTGTTATACCACCCCACCCACTTACCGTGTAACTTTCCATCCAGATAAGTTATATCATATTTCCTAACTCCACTCGAATATCTACCAGTATGTTTCCAAACATCAAGAAGAGAACCCATCATTGACACAGCCCTTTCATCTTCTATAATCTTTTGACCATTTGCAAGCCAATTAGTAACCTTTACTAATATAGGAACAGGAAAACCTACTCTAATCTCATATACTTCTCGATTCTTTGCTTGTCCATTGGGATAATACCATATCCACTCTCCTATTTTATAATTATCACTATATTGTCCTGACATAATCACTTTACCATCTGATATATATCTTTTTATATCACCAACTCTAAGTCCATTCTTAAAATTTTCTATTACTTTTATATTACCATCTTGTCGATACGATTTAATTTCTCCTTCTTTTATATGATTTTTAATAAGTCCAGTTTGTCTTAATTTACCATCTTTATAATAATATTCATACGGTCCTATCATTTCTCCGTTTACAAAAGTCTCCTTTGATATTAAAATTCCATTTTCTCTATACTGAATCACTTCACCTTCTAAAACATAATCTTTATAATAACCTTCCCATTTCTTCTGTCCATTTTTAAAATAAAATATACATTTACCTATCGGTTTTCCATTTTTATCTTTATTAACATGGGGTGCGCCATTATTATATAATTCTTTATTCTTTGTTTCTTGTTTTAAATTATCTACTAAAAGTTCTTCTAAATCAGGATTATTATTTTTCCATTTCAAATATTCTTTATATCGTGGATCAAATGCCAACACTACCTTTCCATCAATTTCTATTGCACTTTCATTATTCAGAACTTTTTTATATTTAATTTTCATTTTAAATTTCTGGTAGTTTTTCTTCCTGAAAAATTAGGATCTTCAGACAATTTCACTCTCTGTAGTTCCTCTTTTATATTGCCCTCATCATCCCAAACTTTACTCTCAATAATTTCTCCATGATGACATTCAAGTTCACATTCCATTTGACCATTATGATGCCAAAATTTCCATTTACCGTCCATCTCATCTTCTACCATGACTCCCTGTGATCGTGATCTACCTTGCATATAATATTCTATATACTCTCCACTCAATTTATCACTCTTATACGATTTATCTGATAAAATTTGACCATTTGGATAATATTTCAATGCCTTTCCATTCAAAACTCCCATCTTATATATAAAAGTTTCTTTAGTTGATCCGTTTGAATAATAAATCCACCATTTTCTATTCTTAGTCCCTAACAGCCAATGTTTAACACTCGATAGGTTTCCTAACATATTATATTCTGTGCATTCACCGTGTAATTTTCCGTTTTTATATCTATAATTTTTCCACATTTGTCCTGTAGGATGTTTTTCTTTATATAAACCATCTAATAATCCATTCTTATATTGTTCTCGTTTCCATAAATTATCATTATTTAATTCATCTACATCATCTCTTCTATATCTCCAGTCACCTTCTCTTTTATCGTTTTCATAATTACCAACCACTTTAATATTACCTTGAATATCATACTCTAAATACTCTCCTTCCTGTTTATCATTAACAAAGAAAACTTTTGAATATATTTTACTATCCTTGTTATTATGATATGTAGTCCATTTACCAATTCTCTTACCACTTTTATATTTTCCTACATATTCTCTAAATCCAGTTTCATAGTATCCAGTCCATTTTCCTTCTTTTTTATCATTTTTATATTGACCTGAGTATTCTGGTACTTCATCATATCTCCACCTTTTAGATTGTCCCTCTTTTTTATTATCCACATAAGTTTGTTCGTCCCATTGTTTTCCATCATCGTGCCAAGACTTCCAAGTTCCTTCTCTTGAACCATTTTTATATTTCCTATAAATACTCATCTGTCCATTAGAATGATACAAAACCCAATCACCATCTGGTTTACCATTTATCAGAGTATATTTTTGCCAAAGTTGGTCATCACCGTGATTATAAGAATGTTCACCATCTGTAACATCTAATTCACAATCAAAATGTCCATGTGTATACCATTCTATTTTGGTAACTTTTCCATAATCATTATAAGATATATACTCACCGTGTTTTACATCAAAATTTGTCATTATACTCTTTCCATATTGGATAAAATTTTAAATTATGTTTTGACCAAGGCTGAAAAAATTGATAGAAATGTAATGCAACAATACCATCACTTCTATAATCTTCTTTATCTTCGTAATCCTCATCCATTTTATCAAATTCCCAATTCAATTCATTGGCCCTTGAATATGCATTCAAAAATTTATCTCCAAGTTTCTTCCACTTATCTATAAACTCTACATTTAAAATAGATTGTTCCTCTGTCAACCCATGCAATACTAAATCATAATAAACATAGTATTCATTATGTAATTTTATTAAATTATCAAATGTATTATTTTGTATTAAATCTTTATGAAATAACATAAAACAACTCTGAAATGATGGTGTATCCCAACTCCAATTTTCTTGAATCCATTCATACTTTTGTTGTTGTTCTTCATTAAATCTTTTTACTTCAAAATCTCGATATTCAAATTGAAATTTTAAACAAGTTCCATTACAATCATTTGCATATAAAATATCTTTTTGTCTGCTCTCTAAATCAAATTCTATTTTATTAAAAAACAATACATCCATATCACAATAAAAAATCCAATCCCATTTCTTAAAGTATTCTGTCCACAAATAATATTTGTAATAATGTGGTTTTGGTTTTCCAGGTAAGGTTTTACCGAAGAAAATCTCAACTCCTCTATCAGTAAATTCCTTTTCATTAAATGTATCCCTGTCCTCTTCTGGTACAATAAGCACAAAATCACCATCCCATTTACCATCTACTTTAGCACTATAAAATAGACTTTTAGAATGTTCTATAAATTTTTTATTTGCTAATGCTACGAATACTTTTGAATTCATTTGACAAATAACCTACCATTAAATCTTCAACAGGAAAATTATTAGACAAGTCTTTGGCTAACTTTTCCTGTTCACCTATAAATATACTAAAATCTCGTGAAACCATATAAAATTTTCCTTCAAAAAACGGAATATCATTTGGTATAAAATTAATATTAATAGAATCTACCGAATCATGGTCTTTTTCAAATCCTAACCAATCCTTTTCTTCTAATTCCAACAAATTAATTCCACGATAATCGTTATTGATTTGATTTATTTTAATCCACGCCCCAAACAACCCCCATTCCCAATGTTTATTTGGTTCAAAAAATTTTTCATTTTTATCTATCTCACTTCTTGGAAATTTTGAAGAATCAAAATAATCTCCCCACACCCAACTATATTCTATATCATCATTTTTAAAAATATTTTCATATATTATCCTATCACTATAATGAATCCACTTATCATCAAAAATAGTATCATCACATTTTATCAAATAATCATATTCCTTATTTTCACTACACCATTTCATCATCTGTTGAGTTTTAATTGGTAAATCTTTGTAATCTGTATGATAGTCTGCACCCCATTCTATAACCTCAATGTTCGGGTCATTACAAATCTTTATATAAAAATCTTTCCATTTAAAATTCTCTAAATGTTTTTTATATTCTTTATCAGTATAAATTACAAATAAATATTTCACTTAAACTCCGTTACATTTTCTTGTGGAAAAGGAACATCAGGTATATCTTTTTCTAAATATGGACACAATACTTCCCATCCATCTCCATCACATATGTTCATTACCAATAAATCATCTGGTCTATCTTTAAAATGTTTCTTTATCCTATTGTATTTTGTTTTTTTAAACTCAAGATGATTTTTTATAGCACCATCTCTATCGCTTAACCATTGTTTATCCCAATCTAAAACATTAGTCTGAAAAAACTCTTGTGATTTAATCCAACTTTCATCATCTCTTTCTAAAATAATAAACTTACTATTTGGATACCTTTCATCCCACCATTCAAATGGAACATCGTGCCAAGGACCATCTGTAAAAGATTCGTATTTATCAGCAACCTCACACATAACTGGCCAAGAATCTTCTTTTGTCCAATTTGGATATGGTTCTGGTAAATAACATTCTTCACTAAACCCTTTATGAGTAAACCCTAAGATTTTAAATGCTATTCCAAGAGAAACTGTACCTGTTTTTGCTACTCCTATTTCAAAAATTTTCATCATTAAATACCTTAAATGTTGTTAAATCTCTATATGGTGGATCTTCAATTAAATCTTCGTTATTATCTGGTAAATTCTGAATTAATTCTAACCCTCTAATAGCCTGAGATGGTGTCATATACATATTCCAACCACAAAATTCTATATCGTCATCGTGATATGATACTTCACTTCTACCCTCGTATCTTGCCTTCTTGAACCATTCGTAATCTTCTTTATTATCACAAAGTATTGCACCACCTTTACCAATTGGAATGTGTTTAGTCATATGAAACGATAATGTCATATAACTTCCGTTGATATACATATCTTTTTTCATTCTTTTAGCAGAATCCCATATTGGATATGGTTTAAGTTGGTAAATACCACTCCACTCTAAATCTTCAAATTCTACTTTACCACCCGAATGTATAATTGACATTGGTACAGACAAATAGGTATGTTTAGGAATAGTCACCATATCTACTTCTGAACGATAACAACATAAAAATAATGCATTAGTTAAACTATCAACACATACTACATATGGTGCTCCTGTATATTTACTTAATTCTTTTTCAAATTCTTTTACAACTATATATGGATTCATAATATATCTATTCCATTATTAAAAATATTATCCAATATTGTAAAATTGTTTTTTGTTTTATATTTCATATATTCTAATTCAATATCACCAAATAATTCTTCATCAATATAATTTTTTGCCTTTGGTCCTGATATATAATGTGTACCACCAAGTTCTTTTATTAATTGAACCAATCGTTCTGATGAATTACCTTTTAGATTAAAATCTTCTGAATGATAAAATTCAGTATCTATATGTAAGGTTTTACAAATCTTTTTTGTAGTGTAACGATTTAACTCGTATAGGTATTTCCAATCTCGTAAATAAAAATCTAATAAATATTTATATTGATTAAAATATCTTGTCTTACAATATGTCTGATAGATACCTTTGTAATGTTTCTTCTTCCAATTAATATCATTACATATTTTGATATCTATTATGTTAGTATTTAATTTTTGTCTTTGTATTGGAACTGATAACCAATTATTTGGTTGTATCTTATTTCTTGTTCTCCAATCTTGTTTTGTAAATTGTACATTGTCATAAAATACAAACTTATCAACTGAATTTATTAATTCAAATACACCCGTCCAAGGTAAGTAATTACTTTGTAGTATTGCTATCTTCATTCCAATTATCATCCCATTTCGGTTGACTTAGTTTTGCACCATAATCACCAGTCTCTATATAATCTAAATTAAAACTTCCTGTTTGCATAACATTACCATCTTTACTATACTCTACAAATGTTCCTGTGGATATAGTTTCTTCTAACCAAATAGAACCATCAGTATAAAACTCTCGTTGTAATCCATAGTGTTTACCATCTTTCCAATTTCGTATTATTTTTATCTTACCATTTGGCCACCATCCGTAGGATTTACCATCTGCTCTTTTACCATCTTTATAATTCCATTCATATCTTAAATTACCATTTGGCCACTTTGCTTGAAATAAACCATCTTTAGGTATATCATATTTAACACCTATATGGAAATCAAAATCATTTGCAAATCTATCTTGTAGTATTGGATCATTTTCTACATCATGAAAATTTATACTATATGAACCACTATACCATTTATATCCAATATATAATTGTGACTTATTATTCCAAGTATCTTTATCACACCAATTAACTATTAATACTCGTCTTTTCCCTTTAAATTCTTTTGGTGTAAACGCATGCCATTTATTCTCTTTATCAGAGTTTACCCAACCTACACCAGTATTAGGTATCCAATCTAACTTTGTATGAAATGTAGTCTCATCACTATATAAGTCTGTTGTTAAATTTTGTTCATCATCTTTATCTATATGAATTAATATTGATAATAACTTTTCAGTTATGTCTGAATGTACTTCAAGTTCAAATGGATATCTATCGTCTGTAAGTTCTGGTCGTAAATAAGCATTTGATAAATCCACATCAAATATATCTTCCCACATTTTTTTATTATTTAGAAACTCTATTAAATTTTTAAATTGTGGATTATCATCTACGAACTTATCATTAATGAAAACTCTATTCTCAACACTCTCTCTTTTTAATCCATCTACATTACTATAATCTGAATCTAATTCAGGATACTCTAATAATGAATTAAAGTTATTCTTGTCCAAAACATCTTCAAATAAAAAGTGTTCCCAAGGTTCTTTTACTTTTGTTAATTTCATTTCCAATAATCCTCATGTAACCAATCATCAGATTGATGAAAGTAATCCCACAATTTATTCTCTTGTATAGTTCCAATTTTTTTTGATTCTTCATCTACTAACCTTTTCAATTCATCATCAGAATCATAATATAAATAACTTGGTACTTGTTCATTATTAGTAGTTATTGTATTTCTACCCATACATCCTAACTTCCAAGCTGTATTTGCACCTCTAATTTTATGTGGTTTTATATTTACAAAACTCTGATTAAAATATCCAATACACTCATTGGGTTCAATCCATTCTTTTGGAAAACAGAACATATCTTCACCAAATAAATTCATTAATTTTTCATACTGAAACATATTCTCAAAGTGTTTTCCCCATTCTCCACCCCTTTCTCTTAATGGAATGTGTGAATATATTTTATCACCAAATTTTGTTGTTGGATATTTATCAAAATTAAAATATGGTATTTTTAATGATAGATATTCCAATCCCATTTTAGATGCATTATACGATTCCCATTTATCAACACATATAAGTTTATAATCTTTTATTTTTTCAAAAACATTTAACCTATATTCAACACCACCACACAATAATACTTTCAACCCTTCATGTTTATTAAACACATCTATATCATATGATGTATCTTTTTCTGATTTAGTTTTACCATCCCACTCAGGATATAAACCCCAAAATAGAGCAGGTTCTTCAAAATTACTATACTCTTTTAAATTCCAACGATCAAAAAACTCTTCTTTAAAGTGTGATAACGCTCGTGAAATATATGCTTGTTCTATTCTCATTTTAGTTTATCTATATTTTTATAATCTTCATCATTCCATATACTACCAAATAAATGAATTCCATAGGAATCTCCCTTATAATCAAATATACCCTTATAAGATTGCCAATCTACTGGACAAAAATATTCTTTGGGTAAAACATATTCTTTCAAGTCCCTTGATATAATCAATGGTGTAATTAAATTAGGCCCCAAATCACCATGTGTAGTTGGACGCCAATTATTTCTTTTTGCTATAATCCAATCTATCCAATCTTTAAATAATTCTTCTCCTGCATTCTCACTATATAATATACAAGTTGCAACATGATAATCATGACCACTATCCACTTGTTCTGAAAAAACTAATCGTTTTTTAAAATGATATGATTTCAAACATAACACATCTAAATCTGTATACAATCCACCTCGTTGATATAATAATTCTGCCCTAAATAAATTCGAAAATGCTATAGGTGTTCCTTTTGAATGTCCTTCATCGTAAGTGAAATACTCACTAAACTGAACTATATGATTTGCATTAGCTATAACCACCTTATCAGGTACTTCAATATCTAAATCATATACCCAAAGATAAAACTCATATCCATTCTTTATCCAAGACTCAATACATAACTTTTCAAGTTCACCTAATTCAGAACCATACCAAAAACCATTAACCTTCATAAACAACCTTTAATTTATCAATATCTTTCTTGTTTCGATTCCACACATTTTCAAATGAATCATAATAAATGTAATCCTTTTCACACTTTTCCATAAACCCAAACCTATTTGGTTCTGCTGTTTCAAGATATCTATTTTCTATTCCAAATTGTTTATCTCTTATATGTAAATTTCTGTTGTTAGTAAAAATACATTGTACATAAAAAATCTTAGTATCAGGAAATATTTCTTTTATAACATTCATACTAATTAATAAAATTTTATTTCCCCAACCTTTACCGCGGTGTTCATAATAAACAAAATTATTTCCATGATTAGTTATTCCATCTTTATGTCTTAATCTCCAAAATCCAATAGGCTCATCATCTGAATAGAATTCAAAATAGTGATGTTTAAGTGTATCTTCACTTTCGGGAAAAACTTCTAACCATTGATTATCCTTATATTTCTCAATTGTTTGATAATTTACATAATTAACTTTTATCATACTAAATTAAACTCCTTTAATACTGAACTAACTTGGTTATATGATATTTCATTCATATTTTCTTCTGTATTTTCAAATTTATTTTTATCAAAATTATATCTACCATAAAAATCTGATGCTGGAATAGGTTCTGTGTATAAATAACTAAACTCTATTATCTTTCCACCCAAATCTGTTTCAATATAATCGATACACAAATTTGGTGTATCTAATCTATCCCAAATGTCCAAACACTCATTATAAATTGATATCTGACTCAACTCATCCTTTAATGTCACATAACTTGATAATGTTTTATTTGTATTTATCCACTTCCTATCTGGATGACCTACACCGAAATTTAATGGTTCAGAAGTATCACATGATTGTGTCCACTTCTTATCATAAACATAATTGTTAGTTATAAATAACTTGTGAACCAATCCTTCATATTTTGGTTGTATCATTGCTGGAAAAAAATTATCATTTGAATTCCACAACCGATTCTCATCACATTCCCTTATCAATTCATATAAATTTTCATACTCACAATACTTAGGTTCTGTTATTAGAAATAAATTCCCACTTGATGCACCAACACTTGATTTAACAACATCACCTACTTTAACTTTCTGATAAAGTTCTTCGAGTGAATTAACAACTTCATAATCTACCAAGTGAGAATATCCAACCGACTCCAACCATTCAAATTGTTTTATTTTTTCATCATATAATTCATATGTTATTTTATTAGGCCAAATATTATCAAATCTCTTTTCCAATTTAGGATAAATATTTTTATGTATATCCTTATCGGATTTTGCATGTGCAAATCTACCAAAAAAATATTCACCTTCTATATTAGGATAATCTTCATAATAAGACATTTTATAATCTAAACCACAAGACTTAAATAAGGTTTCAAATTTTTCATGATACAATCCACCGATATGACTCCATTTATATTTGTTATCTCTATCCGTTCCAATAAATCTTTCTAAATAATTATCTTTTCCGTGTGAAGAATATATAGGGTTATCTTTATGTAATATTATCATATCAAAATAACCACTTATCACAATAACCAACACCAAACCCATAAGGTTTCTCTTGTGTTGAAATCTTTTTATTTGCATTTTTTAAAATTAATAACTCAATGGCAAATAATAGATAATTACTTTTACTATACCATTTTTTTAATTCATCAAACTCTGTCCAAAAATGAGTATTATATTTTTCAGTTATGTCATCAAATAAACTTAAATCCGTTTCGTTTGTCATAATGTAAACACAATAAGACTCATCAACTACCTCATCTAAAACTTTTAATATATTTTTTGATTCTGTAGCCCTAACCGATTCTGGTTCTAATTTCAATAAGTCTCCTCGTCTTACATGAACACACACATATTTTCTTAATAGTTCTGTTATCTTAGAGGCACTTTCTACTAAATATTTTTGAATCGGTAATTCAATATCTATATTTTTACCAACTAATTTATTAAAATTAGAATTCGTGGGAAAATAATTAGAAGAAGGTAGTTTTTCTTTACATTCACAATTAAATATCTCAACATCATCTTCTTTTAGATTATTATCATCAACTAATACTTTATATGATTCACCATTTATTTTTACATTTGGATAATCGTAATATTCACTAAGATTTGAATCAAATACCTTTTCTGAACCTAACCCTACTCTCTCACCAAGAGTAAACTTTGGTATTATTGGAATCTTTCCTATATCGTATGAATATTTTAAAAGATATTTTAAATTAACTGTAAGATGTAATAATCCTGTTGGTGGATATTTTGGATATATAAATTTAATGTATTTCATTTGTGTCTAAAAATTGAAAGAACACCATCATACTGATGTTCTAAATTATAATTATCATCTACCTTTGACCAAAACCTTTTTCGGTTAGGCCATTTCACATCCCATGCAGAATTTTCAGTTAAATACATACTATCTATAAATAAGTAATCAAACTCAGAATCTATTAGTCCATCTTCTGTAATAAAAATACCATTACTCATCATAATATTTATATCATTTGGTAATAATTTACTTGGTGGATTTATATCATATTTTTTAAAAAATGAATCATCAGACGGATTAATATTTCCCATCTGTTCATAGTTATCAAAATTATAACAATCTAAATTTAATTTTTTCATAAAAATAGATAACAACCCAAACCCTGAACCATTATCTAAAAATTTTAAATCTTGGAATTCCTCTCTATTACGAATAATAAAATCTAATACTGCAACATTTGGTAAGTATAGTAACCTTTTAAAATAATCAGAAATTTCAGAATCAAAGTATAAGTCGTTATTCCGTTGTGTTGGGCCCCAATTACCTGGTGCATCAAAAAATTTTTTATGGTAAACATCGTATTTTGATATGAGTTTTAAATAATCATCTCTGAGTTCTATAATCCAATCTCTTTCGTAGTTTACAATAAAATTATTTATATCTACATTTAAATCTTTTTCCATACCCAAATAGGTTCTCCGAATTTCTTATCTTCTTTATTTTCAAGTGATTTTTCTGTCCATACTGAACCTTCGTAGGTTTTTGCTGTTCCTGCTCCACCACTATTCGGTCTTTTTGCCATTTCCATTCCAATACAACCTTGATACTCTCCTAATTTAGATAGATAGTCATTCATTGGATTACAAATCTCTAACCAACCCCTTTCGGTTGACCATTTTGAATTTGTATAAACATCACTAATGTTCACTAATAAGTATCCACCACTCTTAATACTGCCCCATAAGTTACCCAAGGTCGTCTGTAAGAAATCTTTATTCCAATCGTTTATATCTTTGTATCTAACCCAACTTTGTGTATCGTCATAACTATAACGCTCTACGCTAAAGTATGGTGGACTCGTAAATACCATATCGAAGTGTTCGTCATACTGAGTAAAATCAAAATCTTCTGCAGGTGAACAATAAAATTCTGATTTTCTCTCGTGTTCAAAAAATCCTAAATGTTTATCGTAAAAATTAGCTTGTTTTTCATATAAAGAATGATTCTCTTTTCGTGGGTCTATTCCTACATAATGTTTTCCGTGTTCACTTGCATAGAATCCAGCAAGTCTATCACCCCAACCTGCACTGAAATCAAGAATATTCTCTGACTCAAACATATCATAAATTATCTTAGCCACATTCGGTTTAAATTGGGAACAAATATATTTACGAAGTCCAATCATAGTTCTCAGTATATTCTTGGTAATCTTAGGCATTTTAAGTGAATATGCACTTCCCATAAGTGTTTTCATAAACTTGTGGTTTTCCCAAGTCCGTTTCGGACCTGGTGATACTGAACCATCTACTGACCAACGATTTTCTATCTGAAAATAATTACTACAATCGTTTCCTGCATTCAACCTACGAAAATAAAGTTGTTTTCCATCATAATTCAAATTGTAACTATACTTCGTCCCCTCTCTTGCATACCACTCACCCTCTACCATAATTTCGTTCCATTTCATACCCTTTAATTTCTGAAAATCTCTCCACGCCTTCTTTTCAGTTAAGTTTGGATATGGAAGTGGATAGGTCATTGCTACCGTAGCAAGACTTTCCTTTACATCCTCTTTATCAAATGTTTCTTTTATGTATTCCCAATCTTTCTCATCTATTTTAAGATAGGGCTCCATATTGTAAAATTTATCAAAGTAATCTATATACATTAAAATCCTTTTAAAAGTTGAATGTTAACACCTAATTCTTCTGCTCTTAATCTTGCAAGTTCAAAGTTTTCTTCAAATATTTCCCTATTAGATTCATTTACACATATATCTTGCGTCATTTCCATAGGATCCGTAGGACCAAGTTGTATAACATCTACTCCAATCCTATCCGCATCTTCTATCATTTTTACACACTCATGAACATTAATTGTGTTAATGTTATTATTAATATGAAGTTTATGTTGTTCACCATCTCTATTTTTACTATACTTAATCATATTCTTTATCACTAAATCATACGCATCTGCTATTCTAATTTTTTTATATGTTTCTCTGCTTCCAGCATCTATCGAAACCATTATTGTAGTTTTATCAGCAGATTCAATCCATCTATTAGAAGTCTTTTCATTAACATACATTCCGTTAGTAATCATACTCAACCACACTTTTTTTTTGAAAATACTAAAATCTAACCAATCTAAGACTTCAAAAACTATATCTTTATAAAGTGGTTCTGCATATCCTTGAATATGAATTCTCTCTAAATAAGGCATCAAAAATTGAATCTTTTCGCATATACCTTTAAAAAGATGAGTAGTATCATTAACAAACCCATCAAGTCGTCTTGCACACATAATACAAGCAGGATTCGTATCATCATCTGGAATACCAGGACCAATATTACAATGAGTGTTTGGTAAATCGAGTTCTAACATTGTTGGATACTTATCATACTCAAAAGTACTTTCTTCGTTAGAATACCAAGAACTCCATTCTGCAGGATTCGCATCACTCATATATGGGCAAGAACCAAATTCACTACATAACGGATGAAAATCTCCATCTTTTATATCTTTTCTAATACTTTTTAAAGTATCACTATTTGTCCATAAATCTGTAAATGATTTATGTATCACATTTCCAATACCTATCTGTTGCCAACAACAATTAGTTATTTCTCCACCAGGACTAACTTTAAGTCTTGTCCAAGGTAAATCACAAAAGGCCGTTTCTGTACTCATTAAAAAACCTCACTAATTATATCCGAACAAACTTCTTCAACAGATTTATTATTTGTATCAACAGTAAAATCATTATTTTCATAAAGTATATTTCTGCCTTCCATAAACTTTTTACCACTATCTCTAATGGTCGGTAAAAATCTTTTTTTCAAAGATTTTTCTTCTAAACTTTCTATTCTTTCAATTTGAGTTTCTACGGACATTTTCAAATATATTACAATTCCATTTTCCATCATTAATTGTATGTTTTTATTCTTCAAAATAATACCACCACCAGTAGCAACTACTATATCTTTTTGTTTAATTAAATCTTCAATAATAATAGTTTCTTCATCTAAATATTTTTTTCTATCTTCAAAAAATCCCAATATATCACCATTATGAATATTAAATTTATTAACTATTACGTCATCTGTATCGATAAAATTATAATTTAACTTTTTTGCTAAAACTTTACCAACTGTAGTTTTACCAACTCCCATAAAACCTATTAAAAATATTTTACTCATCTTTTAAAAAAACTCGTGTTTAATTGTTTGTTTCATTTCCATTTTTATTTTCTCATAATACTCTCGACCATATTTCTGAATAATAGAATCTTTTGATTGCAACCAAATCTGTTTAACCACATTTTCTATCTTATCATCCAATATCAATTTATCTCGTTTATTCTTATGTTTCTTTTTTAACTTGTAGTGATATTTTCCATCTACTACTTTATCTAATTCATAATTGTCAGGTTTAGGACAATGTAAGTATCCCCAATTATTCATCACTAATCTATTAGACTTGTTTTCTACTAATGGATACAACTTACAAAATACTGGTCTGTCATCTCCCAAACTACAGCCTGTATTGTCATCTTTTAATAACTTACAACAACCGTCTTGCTTCCATTCCAATTCAAGGTCTAATTCATATTCCTTTTGGTAAAATTCTTGTTCTTCTTCTGTGATTTCTACATGAAATGATGGATGATTACAGCAACCGAAGTTACATAAACCACACATTATCTTCTTTTCTAACCACGCCTTAGAAAAAGTCATGTTTTGTAACCTTTGACTTTCTCCTTACCTCTCTATCTATGATTTTCTCATATTCACTTTTGTGCCATTTGATAGGTTCAATATAATCTAAGTCATATTCCTTAATACCAACATCCCAAAATAACACTTTTTCAGATGGTTCTAAGTTCTTTACCATCCAATCCCATGCTTTTGCCTCGTATGTTTGGTCAAGTGGTAGTGATTCATCTAATTTCAATTTATGTTGGTATGGATAGTCTGACTGAACAACTTTAAAATCTCCGTCAAATTGATCACGTTTTGGGAGACGATCATACCACATTTTCTTGTTTTTATACACATAACTACTTAATGCTACAGGATATATCGTTTTAATATTCTTATTATACAACTTACAACCCATTGCTACACCTAACATAGACAAACCACTCCCAGCGATCCCCACGACTGTTGTCACGTGATCTGGAACATTTTTGACTTGTTGGGCAATAGTTTTCATTACTTGTCGTCCATTCATACCAAATTTTATCTGAAAATAACCCGTTTCACCTACTAATTTCTTGGCATCAAGTTCTGGTCCTGATATATTCGGATTACCTACTCCATACACCTTGGCACCAAACTTCTGCGATAATGAAGCATTTACTCTATAACTATCTCTAATGTGGTCTGGATAATGTGGTATCGTAATCAAACATTTTAGACCAAAATACTTAGCGACTGCTGATGTGATACAACTTTGTGGCGACGGAATACCGGCAGCCGTTAATATCCCACCATTACACTCATTGAGTATGTGGTCTAAATTATCATAGACAAGTTTAGAACATTGTCTAACTTTGCCTCCAGAAACTCCACTTAGATTGAAAAGGTCATCTCGTTTAACTAAATAACCTTTATGTTCTTCAATCGGTGTTAATTCATTTGTCCAAGTCTGGAAATGTTCTTCACTAAAAGTTGGGAAATTATCAAAATCAATCAACTGTTTGGACGGCTACAAGAAAGTAAGTAACATCATAGTCATCAACCTTAAAATTGATTTTTGACAATCCTTGTTCACTTACTTCAAGCGTTGCACTTTCACATTCCTTATTTGCTACTAACACATCTTTGAATAAATTTGCGTTAAAAGACACATTTTCTATATTAGAATGTTCAGTAGTTTCAACAGGAATAGTAACCCTGTTTGTATTAATTGACGAATAACCTATAACAAGTTTCACTCCATCATCATCGGTAATTACCGTGAAGGTATCTGTATCTGGTAATGCAGATTTACCACTAATGAACCTCTGAATGAAATTGGAATCCACCTTGATTGCTATCTGAAATTCAGGAAGTTGTTTCAAAGGTGGTGGTTGATTTATAACTGATTTATCCGACAACATAAAGTTGACTTTGGATAGTGCATCAGAAATCTCAACTGCAATTGCTTTATCACCTGATTGAGTCAAATTAAGATTTACATCATCATCCAAAACACCTAATAATCTACTAAGTTGTTCCGTATCGTAAACTCCTAATTCGGCTTCATCAAATGTCCAATTAGCCATTGATAGTTCACCGAGTAGTGCTTTATCTCCAGTAATAAAACGAGTCGTAAGACTGTCTTTTTTACTATTGATAACCACTGCATTAACATTACCACCTAAATGGTATTTATCAATGAAACGAGTTAATTTGTATTTATTCATTTATTATTCTCCTTATTGTTAATCTGTTATATATACATATATACAACTTTGTTCAAAATCAAAAAAATCTTTCTATACTTTGTTCTTCATCTACTGGTTTTCCCCAATCCAAACAATCATAAAACATTTGTAATTTTTTGGTCATTGCTTGGTCATAAATTTTATCGTGGTCTATATGTTCATCTATATATTTCATAATTTCTGGTGGATCTTCATGTCCTTTATATGCCACGACCTTTAACCCCAATGGATTATTTTTCAGATACACCCAACGAATTTTATCCCCATTATTTATAAACCCATATTTGTTATCTTGGCCAAAATACCTAACCAAGTCATTGTATGCAATTGCTGCCTTTACATGAACTGGTGTTCCTTTATGGAATAAAGAAAATACTCGTCTATCTTTTTGTTTTTCAAGTAAATCTGAAGTATGTTCATTATCTTTTCTCAAATATTTCCATATCCCCTTAACTCCAGTCGGAGATGAGATTTCATCGAGTTGATTAAGTTTCATATTCTTTTTAAATCTTGTTATTCTGTGGTCTATCTTGTCCTTTGGAACACTTCCTAAAATATCATCTAATACATCAGCTAATAATTGTCTGAATAGTGGTGCAAAATTACTACGAACTGTATCTAATCCTTTAACCATCGTTTTGTTCACTTGAACACCATTATCTGAAATGACCTTCATACCATATCGTTTCTTTACTATAAATAACCCACTCTTTGCTACAATTTCTTGTTTAATCTCAAAACGATGTTTATTCAAATTACAGAATTTCTGTGCAAAATAATCATAGGTTTCATTTAAAAATCCTTGAACTTCTGTTGCAACCTCATTAATTCTTTGAGTCATCATTACATCACTCATTTCACCCTTAAACCTATGTTCAATTAATGGTACTGCAGAATAAAATACTGAATCAGTATCAATATAAATACAATAGTCTTTTTCCGTTCCTAATTCCTTGTTATAAAAGTGATTAACAAGTTTTCGTGTGAACTTAATAAGAGATTGACCTGTTAATGTAGTTGCTTCTGCATTATCCAAGTCATAGAACCTAAATACTGGTAAACCCAATACTCCATACATAGAGTTCAACACAATCTTCTGAATATGTTGTCGTCTATTAAAATAACCATATTTTTCTTCATCACCCTCATCACCAAACTTTTTTGCTAACTTTCTAAACTCTTTTCGTTTATCAAACCATTCTGATAATAATGTTGGTATTAATCCTTGTTTATCAGTTCTATATAAAATACCATTATTGGATATAGATACTTGATTTTTATCAAAGAAATCTTTCAACTCTGTTTCAGTAAATTGTCCTTTCTTCTTTCCATTCATTTGAATAGAATAAGTCTTATTCTTACCTCTAATAAATTCTTCTGGATTCCAACCAACAACTTTACCAATCTTCATTTCAGGAGATACATTCAAACTCATAATAATTGACGGATACATAGATGTAATATCTAAATCATACACCCAATCGTGTCTACCTTTTTGTGGATCCTGAACATATGCTCCTGCAAATTTCTTATCTTTCTTTACATCTTCTCGTGGTGTTTTATTAGGTGCTACAACTCCAAGTTTTTTCATATATACTAATATTGCACCTTCCAAGAACCGAGAATCATACACAATGTCCTCATACGGAACATGCCCTACATGACAAATACCACGAGCTACATCAATAAAATCTAACTTGTCGTCTAATTTCTTTACTATCCTAACATCGTGAATATTATACTTAACAAAATCTTCCAAGTGGTTTTCATATAAATCATTTAAAGTTCCCTCGTATGATATTTTGGATGTTCCAACTTCACTCTTACCAATCTCATCTAATCTGTAAGATGGTTTAGAACTAAAAGTAAAATTCTTGTATAACATAAGGTAGTCTAAACAACTCACCCCTGCTATCATATATTTTTCTCTGTATTTATTATAAAATACTTTTGAAATTGGTGAAAGACAATCAGCAATATTCTTACCAACTATCTGTTGTGAACGATTGTAAAGATACGGAATATCAAAACCATCTACATTCCAACCAGTTATAATAGTTGGTCGTATTTCTAAATACTTTGCGTAAAACCTCTGTAATAACCCAAACTCTTTATCAAAAGTTTCTACAGTTACATTTTTACCCCAATCAGACCGTTGGAGTTTACTTTGTTCATCAAGAACAAAACACCAATAATGGTCGGTTACACTATCGTGAATGGCAATAGAAGTAATCTTATTTGGTGCCTTTTGTGGACTTGGAAATCCTTCTGTAACTTCTACCTCAATATCAATAATCATAATTTTATGACCAGTTGATGGTTCTTCACTATTGGTATACATATCAATGAGAGTTCGTGTTTCAGGATTTATATCACTTTCGTGTAATCCTTTAAGACCTTTTTCCCACTTATATACTTTCTTTAATCTGTCACCATACAAAGATACATGAGTTCCATAATTATCTTTCACATAAGCATACCTTTTATAAGGCACAACTACATGACCACTTTTATCATCCCATATATGTACTTTGTTTTTACGACTTTCGTAATAAACGTTTTGATACAATATAACCTCTTTTACTATAAATATCTAACTACAAATCGTTTCTATCAATTTTTTGCTAACTTTATACGGATCACAGTTAGATGATGGTCGTCTATCTTCTAAATAACCACAACCATCTTTCTCTACTTGCCAAGGAATACGAATTGATGCTCCTCTATCTGAAACTCCATAACGAAATTCTTCAATAGAACAAGTTTCGTGTTCTCCTGTAAGTCTTTGGTCATTATCTTGACCATACACATCAATATGTTCTTGTGGATTTTCTGATAACTTTTCACAGGCCTCAATAATAGCTGGATATCCACCATCTTCTCTCATTTCCCCTGTAGAGAAGTTAGTATGACATCCTGCACCATTCCAATCACCTGCGATTGGTTTTGGATGTAACGAAACTGATAACTCGTGTTTCTCACAAATTCTTTCCATTAACCAACGGGCTACCCACAAGTCATCACTCATATGAATTGAACCACCTGCACCAATCTGATATTCCCATTGACCTAACATCACTTCTGCGTTTGTTCCACAAATCTGAATACCTGCTTCTATACAGGCGTTCATATGTTCTCTTGATATATTTTCACCAATGTTTCTACCACAATAATAATCTCCTTGTGGTGGTGGTTCTCCTATATCTGGCCAACCGTATGGTTTATTGTTTTCATATAAAGTGTATTCTTGTTCGAATCCTACCCATTCATCAATATCACTTTCTAAAGCTTGTAATGTTTCCTCTAACTCTCTCCTTGTATTTGTTGAATGTGGTGTATCATCTACATTCCATACTTCACATAAAACTATTGAACTATTATCTTGTTCAGATGGATGTGGATATACCCTTACTGGTTTCAACACACAATCAGAATTTTTACCTTCTGCCTGTTCAGTTGAACTGCCATCAAATCCCCATACTGGTGCCTCACCACCCTTTCGTCCAAAAGACTTAACTATCTTGGTTTTACTTCTAATTTGAGTTGGGTTACAACCGTCCAACCACAAATATTCTAATTTGTGCATTTTAACTCTCCGATTTTAATAAAGTGGGGGAAATATATTCCAATCCCCCCCGAACTCTACTATTAGAAACTAACTGCAATACCAACATTGAAATATCTTGGAGTTCCAAGAAATACTTCTGCGTTGTGAGCTGCGTGTGTTTTATCACCGTAACTATTGTATTGACTGTGATCTACCGCATCTTGAACAAATACTGCGTCTGTCGCGTTAAATACATGAGCGAATAAAGATGCATCATATCCACCAATCGGTAGTTTATAGGAAGCGTGGAGATCCACTTTGGAATATCCAGGTGCTTTCCATACTTGTTCTCTGTCTGCGTCTGCATCTGAACCATCATACTCTCTTGCTCCAGGACTCCAATCAGAATAATTGTTATCATACTGATTGTATACTGCCTGTAACTGTAATCCCTTTATGGGAGTTAGAGTTCCAACAAGTGCGTAAGATGTTTGAGGCATATCACCAACAAACAAACCATCAAGTGCGTAAGAATACGGAGTAGTCGTTTGTCCAATGACTTGACCATCTTCGTTAAACTCATCTTCTTGATAATTTCCATCGGCATCACCATCGAACTTCCAATTTCCAAGACTTACTATAGCACCTAAGCTAAGTAAATCAAGTACTTGTGTGGAAGCTTCAATTTCAACACCTTGGTGTTTCTGATTTATTCCACTTAGGAATATAACATCAGTATCACCACTTGAACCTTGTCCGCTTGTTACAGATTTGGTAAGGTTTCTGTCTTTCCAATCTGTACTATAAGCAGATACTTTAACTGCTCCAATCCCTGACGAATAGTTTACACCAGCTTCTGAACTGACGAATCTTTCGTTTGCGGGATCTGAAGCAACCGTTCCATCAAAATAAATCACATTATCCATAATGGGCGGTTTTTCTACTATACCAAAGTTACCGAAAACACTAAGTCCTTCAGTAACATCATACATTGCTCCACCTTTGAACTGAGTAGTAATAATAGCGTCTGCAGATATTACTTCATCAGCAACTGTGAAATGGTCTTGGTAAGTATAAGCTATGCTTGATACTCCACCCATACCATATGCGGAAAGTGGTCCTGAAGAATATGAACCCTGTAAGAATCCACCTAACCAATCAACGGTAGTTTCATTGTGATAAGCGATTATATCACCTAACTCAACTCTTTTACCATCTGGTGCGTTATCATCTGCAAAATCCAAATAATAATCTCCACCCATCAAATCACGAACTTCACGTGCGTGTTCGATACCTGCTGTTCTCCAATCTATACCAACTTGTAATTTAAGTTCATCACTAAAATCATAGTTAAGTTTAGAAATAAGACCAAGTGTATTCTGACGATTAATACTATTCCTCAAAATACCTACAGATTGGTTATTACCTTCACCGTGTGTTCTTGGAAGAACTCTTTTGTCTACATATACTGTATCATCATCACCACTATTCATAGCGATAAGAGCATTCCAATCACGTGTCCAAGGACTACGACCATAATAGAACTTATAATCCTCCAGACCCGTAACTCCATCAGCATCCGTTGTAGGAATCCTACCATAAGTACCAGTTCCACCACCTGAACCACCACTCCAATACAGAACTGAACTCAGTCTTGTTTTGTCATCGATAGTTAAATAATGGTTAAGGTTTACTAATGGTTTATGAAAGAAATTTTCTCTTTCATTAATGAAGTTAGGATCGTGTCTATCAACAGTTTTAGCTCCATACATATAATAGTATTGTTTACCTGTATATGACGGATCAACTGGTGACCAGTTCTGATTAAAGAACCTACCGACATCCTTGAACTTACCATCTTCACCAAGTGCTTCAGTATCATATCCATCTACACTCGCAGCAAAATCGGCATCGTATGCACCAAGATTCTGTTTGTATAAATTATGTCCATGTCGTTGTGGAGCACCGATTGCGTATAATTCGAATCGGTTATCAGCGTTTAGTGCGTAACTTGCACCAAAGTAATATGCCCAAGCGTCTGTCCATGTTTTGTCTATGACACCATCACCTGTTTTTCTTACAATAGTACCACTCAAGGCGAATTTATCACCTATAAGACCACTATTATAATTCAGAGTGGTTTTTAGAAAACCACCTGCGCCACTTTCTTGTTTGAACTTACCACCCTTTTCGTGAGCAGTAGGATCAGTTATGATGTTCATAGTTCCACCAATGGAAGGGGTAGCTAAATTGACTGCGGAGAGTCCACGTTGCATCTGGATAGAATGTGCAGCGTCTGCTACACCGTCCCAGTTAGACCAATAGACCCAACCGTTTTCCATATCATTTTGTGGGACTCCGTTAATCATTACCGCCACATTCCGTTGATTAAAACCACGAACATTGATACGAGCATCACCCGCACCACCACCTTGTTGAGTTGCATATACACTTGGTGTTAGATTAAGAGACATTGGTAAGTCTTGTGAACCAAGACGAAATTCAATTTCTGCTTTTTCTACCGTTGTATGTGCAACAGGTGTCTTTTCGCCTGCACGAGAAGCTAAAACTTCTAATGCCGACATCTCAATTGCTGATATGACCAATACAAAGTTGGTAATTCCTGAATCACCTTCTTTTATTGACACCTCAGACGATTGAGATTCATATCCAATTGCGGAAGCTGTAAGTGAATAAGAACCTGCCCCTAAATCAATAGAGTAGTATCCATCTGCATCTGCAGCTGAACCTAAATCAGTTCCTTCTACAATCACATTGGCTCCAACTATTGGATTGTTTGACTCATCAGAAACTACACCACCAATGCTTGTCTCTACCTTTTCTTCAATTACTGCTTGTCCGAAAAGGAACATAGGCATTAGAATGGTCATTACCGATGAGATTAGATTACGTTTATTCATTAACGTTCTCCTCTTTTTGTTTGGTTAAGACGCATTTTTTCACAGGTGCGTCAACTGCCTGTTTTTGTGGTATGTGAATTCTTATCATGCTTCTGGTATATCTGGTATATCACAAACATCATTGTTACAAAATTTATCTATTTCTGCTTCTTCACCTTCAACGCCTACAAAACTTAAATAACCAAGTTTTTTAACTTGTTTTTCATAATCTTGTTCTGTAATTGCTTCATAGGGCATTTGTTTGTAAGCTCCTAATGGATGTCTTGGTAATAACGATATACCTTTTAATCTATATTGAAAATAATTTAAAACGTGTGGTAATTGGTCGGACTCTGTTTCAGGGTCAAATGTTGCTGTACAACTTACTTGGTTATCTGCCCAATGTCGTTGTAAGAACGCGGCTAAACTGAATTGTTCCCAAATCGAAAGTTCAGCCGCAGTTCTAATACCCTCCCCGACATCTACCGGCACCTCTACTACCATCGTTGAATCTTCTGAACCGAAGGCTGGTTCTAATTTGTAACCTGCTTTTCTTAGTGGTTCTATTAACTCTGAATGTTTTGACAACCTCATTCGTCTTATGTAGAATCTTGACTCTGGATAGTGCATTCCAGGAGTTGCTCCTACTAAAAGTGAAACCGTACCACTTGGTTTTACACTTGTGGTTTTAATTGACTTTGGAACCGCGAACCAATCAGAATAAGTACAATCCCAATCTTGTATTGTATCATATCCTTTCTCTAACCACTTTCTTAAATTATCCATTCCGTGTTTTGTAATAAATTGTGCGACACCACTTACTGAACATCCAATTCGTCTATTTCTTAACATAACTCTATTGGTTTCACTCCAATGAGTTTTACCAAGTGTTACCGTTTTGGCATACAGATAAGCATATTTAAGTGTCCTTTTATAGTCCTCTAAATCTTCATGGTTATACGGAAATGTTTCTACTAAACAACATAATTCATAACTTTCTAATGATTGTTCTAAACAAGGATTTCCACCTGCAACTCTATGGTCTTTATTATCTCCACCATTTTGCATACGAGAAAATTTTCTCATATTCTTTAACCATGCGAATCCAGGTTCTCCATTATCGTTAATCCTCTTACATACCTCTGTATAATCCATACCGAGTTCTGCATATATTGAATTATTGGAAGTCCAACCATATTGTTCTCTATGTGGATTGACTTGATAATTCTTTAAATCCAAATACTCCTCATCAAATGGATCACCGAACACAATCTCCGCTGTTCGTCTTACGTTCCCTGCTACGACACATTTACCAATAAGGTTCATTATGTCCACAATTGTAGTAACTGTAATTGGTTCTTTACTATTTTGTTCTAATACTTTTCTAATTTCATCATGAATTTCTTCTAATGGTTCATGACCACTTGAAACACCACCAAAACCTTTAATTGGTGCTCCCGCTGGTCTAATCTTTCTGTAATCAAAATATACTGGTGCAGTTCCATGAAAATAACTCTCTAACAATAACTTTAATGATTCTACCCAACCTTCTCTCGTATCAGGTATCTTAAATACTTCTTCTCCTCTATCAGTATTAACTCCCTTTATTACTATCTCACCAGCACCCTTTGTATCAAAACCAACTCCTACACCTAACATAGATGCGTCCATTAAGAAACAAAATGGTTTTGAGTAATCTTCTTTAAGTGTTTTAGTAGATACGAATGCACAATTATTAAGGGCAGCATAAAGATTCTTTTCTTCTGTTATAGCAGTTCCCATTGCCCAAAGTCCACGGCCAGGTGGTAAGAACTTCATATTAAACATTCTTTCGTACATTTCTTGAGCTGATGCTTGAGCTTGCCAAGGATTCCATCCGAGTTGATGAGAATCAATCCAATTCTTTTGCATAGAATAAGTTCCTTCTACAACCCTCTTAACCGTTTCCCACCATCTTTCATTTTTACCGTTTTCTTTAATACGAGAATAGGTTCTCATATACACTAATTCACCTAAACCATTAAAACCAAACGGGGGTTTTTTTCTTTTATACTTATTTATAAAATTTTCCGATAACTGAAACTTTTCCATATAAACTATTTCTCCTTGTTGTAAAAATTATTTCCTTTGTAACACCCGACTATAAATATAATATATACTGACTTCTACTCAAAGCCTTCCATATCTTTTTCCGCATTATATTTATTTGCCAGTTGTTTTCGTAAATACTCTTGACTATTATCCATTTTACCTTGAACCTCTTGTCCACTCTGAGTTGTTGATTCGTAAATCTGGATTTTACCAATATTCGTATTCATACTTGATGGAAAAGTTATACCATCTATACCAAATCTATTCTTTATAACGTGAAACCTGCTTGTATTTGCAATCTTATCTTCAACCTTTCTACTAACTGATACCACGAAATCTGCTATCATTACTTTTGAATAAGCTTCTGCAACTTTTGTAGCGTCAATCACTTCTTCTTCCAATGAACTTCTGTTCGCCTGTGAAGCTGTCCATATTGGACATTCAATTTCCCCCGCAAGTCCTCTTAAATCTTCATAAATATTTTCTAAAACGTGTCTTTTTTCTGAACCAACACCCTTTAAAATATCGGCGTAATCAACCAATACTAAATCAGGTTTAACTCCTTGTATTTCAATTTGACTTAGATGTGCAGTTAACGTTTGAACTGAAGCACTTTTGGTGGGAAAATACTTTATCAATAATGTTCCTTTAAGTGCATCTATTTTCTTCTTAACATCATCTTGATAATATTTTATATCTGATGTTGTAACTCCACTAAAAACTGTATCGTATCTCAAACCAACATAATTCTGATTTAACTCTAATGTATAGTGAACTACATTTAATCCATTCTTAACTGAATTCGCTCCGATATTTTGTAAACACCAAGTTTTACCAATTCCAGCAGGTGCTACGACAACACCCAATTCACCTTTACCTAATCCACCATCCATAACTTCGTCTATTGGGTCCCAACCTGTCTTTACGGTATCTCTTGTAGATTTTGTAAGTCGTTCTTCTATACCAACAATATAATCATGACCTAAATCTCTATCTGAACCAGCTTTCATTGCCTCATCCACGATTTTTTTGATTTGGTCATATTGTCCGACCTCAATCAAATCAACACTATCCATAATGGCATTTTTCATAACTTGATTTCTACAAAACTCTAATGTTTGTTCTTGGACAAACTTTAAGTCTGTTGATTCTACATTTCTCCAACTTTCTTTTAAGTTGTCTACTACTGAAACCTGTAAAATCTCATTCTCCATCTCATCTATCTTAACTTTCATCACGTCAAGAGTTGGTGTAGTTTTATACTCAAAGAAATAATCTCTTATATTTTCACATAACCACTTGTTGGCATCACTATCGAAATAATCTGGTTCTAAAATATCTGATATAGTTTGTATAAATTTTTTATCTGATAGTAAAGACGAGATAATCTTGGCCTGAAAAACGTGTCCAAATTGTGTTAAAGTTGATTTATCACTCATAGATTAAAACCATTCATTTTCTACTAATCCTGCTGGATTTTTTGCTTTCTCAATCCGAGCCTTTAGTATCTTAAAATACTCTTTTTCTCTTTCAATAAGTATGTAGTTCCTTTCTGAAAACACACAAGCAATTCCCGTTGTTCCACTTCCTGAAAATGGGTCTAATACAACATCATCTTTACGACTACCAAGTGTAACTAAGTAACTCATCAAGGTTGTTGGTTTTACGGTTGGATGAATATTTTTACCTGGCTGTAATCCTTTTTCTGTAAAAGAGCCCTTACCTACATCGGTTCTTTCATCCTTCTGTTTTGTCTCAAATTTATCCAATCCACTATTCTTTTCAGATTTACTCGCCTTTGGAACTATCAAAAATGGAAATGTCCGTTGTATTTCTTCTGGTAATTTCTTAACCCTATCTTCCCACCAAGCATCTAAACTATAATATCTACTGAATGAATTTCCATCATCTCTTGGTTTCATTTCTTTACGATAACCCAAATAACTACCATGTGTATTATTCTCTTTGTAATTAGATGGTTCTTTACCAGTAGTTGGTGCTAACTGACCTTTACTTTCAACATTCAACACATCATCACTTACCAACAAGTTTGCTGCAAATCTACCGAGTGGTGATGCTTCTGCTGTATCATTATCTTCACTCTTAAATCCACTTGTCTTAAATACCGTATTTTCTTCTCTCGGTTTCCTCTTTGTGGTTTTTCTTGATGGTTGATTTCCCCTGGACAATCCGTCTGCCTCAGTATCAAAGTTTTTCTGACTACCTACATTATCCTTATTATATTGTTCTAAATCTTTACTAATCGGTTTCTTAAATCCATAATTATATGTTCCACCATATTCTTCAGCATATACCGAACCTTCTTCTATGGAACTTCTTTCTATAAATCCTTTTCTATCACTCTCGTATTGTTCTGAATCACTCATTCCTGCAAATGGTATTCTACAATCATCTAACCAAGTTACTCCCTTTTGATTATCAAGTGCTTGGTCTAAATAACCTTTTTGTTCTAATGGTTTCATAGCCACAATTACTACTTCTACCGCTGGTTTTGGTTGGTATCCTGCGTAACTTCCATCAAGTTTCTTGGCTTCGTCTGATGCTGGTCCTGATGTTATTTCTTCTTCCCCATATCCAAATATATCTTTGTTATTTTGGTTAGCCTCTGCTTGAGTAAATGTAGTTCCTCGTTTCTTGGCTTCTTCTACATCACCTCGTTTCTTCACTCCAATAACCTCTCGTTCTTTACCCAATCTCTTATCTACCGCCTTACCAATATTCATAGCCTTTGGAAAACCTGTAGCGTATGTCCAATAAATTGGTGTGAAACTCACATCAAATCCTGATTCTTGTAAAGTTTGTAACATAACCATTTGAACATCACTTCTTGGTGCAGACATAACGAATGAGAATGCTCCTGGTTTCAATACTCTTAATGCCTCTTCCCAAATAGGAACAAAAAACTCTTTCATCCCATATGTGGATTTCTTCATACCAGGACTCATCCAACCTACTGATTGAGATTTTGTAGATTTTTTCTCTTGGAATGTATCCCAATGTTTCCCCATAAATCCATATCCGTATGGTGGGTCTGTACAGAGTAAGTCTATAGAATCATCATCAAGTTTTTTCAGTTCTTCTAAACAATCTCCGTTGATTAGTTTACTGCTCCCCATACATTTTTCTCCTTTTTTCCTTTCGTCTATCTTCTATCTTTTTTAGTCTATATCGTTCTTTAGCTTTCTTGAGAATTTTGGATTTATTACGCTCATAGTGGTCCATCTGCCACTTTCGTTGAGCTTCAAGTTTTTCTTCTTTAGTATAATATTTCTTTTTTCTACCCATTGTTTATCTTCGCAAATCTATTAAGTTTTGCCCAAACTGTCATTAACCAACTATCCATATTAGGTAATGCACCAAACATCCTATCTTCTATAAACATTGTTTGGAATTTTGATTTTATTAATTCTTGTATTTTACCATTTACGATATTATTTGTTTTAAGTTTTGCTGAACCACTTATATCTACTTCTTGTAACTGCATTAATCTATGGTTCATATGCATAGTATCTTTTTGTTCTAAAATAGTGTTGTAAAATTTACCATCACCACTATCTTTCTTACTTTCTGCTGTTTTGATAATATCATCTACTGAATAATGGACACCATCTTTAAGATCAGGAAAATTCTTTACGAGAGTTTTAGTTCCTATACCCAATACCCCTTTTATATTATCTGATTGGTCGCCGTCAAAAATTCTACACATTAAAAGATTATTGGGTGTTACACCATATTCTTCTTTTATCATATCAGGTTTGTATAGTTTCTTTTTGGTGGGCGACCACACAGATATTCTATCATCTACTAACTGCAAAAAATCCTTATCGGTACTCATGATTGTAACCTTACTTTTCGGTAAGAGTTGTTTTGCAGCATAGGCAATAACATCATCCGCCTCTACACTATCAATGGAAAGGATAGATACTGGCAGACATTCTAAGTATTCAACGCAACGTGATAGTTGCATCATCATAGAATGACGCTCATCTTCTATATTCTCAAAATCGTTTACACGATTGAGTCGGATTTTTGCTGTTCTTCGTTTTGCCTTGTATTCTGGATAAATTTTACGGCGACGATTACTCCCACCTTTACCATCAAATACTATGATGGTTCTTGTGGGTGCCAACATTTTTATAGCGTAACCTACTGATTTCAGAAAACCAACTATTCCACCAATGTGAATTCCATCATCATTAGTAGTTGGTATAACACTAAACACTCTAATAAAGGTATTTAAGCCATCTATTATCAGTATTTTTTCATTGGGATTTGTTGAATCTACATCGCCGCCGTGTTTCTTTATCTCATCGAGAATAGAAAGGTATTTTTCATTACTCATCACCGACTACTTCATCTGTATATACTACATCATCAATACCTAAATCGGCTGATTGATACTTTAGTATAGATGCATCACAGATTTGGTCATACAAGTGTTCTTGGAGTCCATCAGTTTCTTCTAATTTTTTCTCAAAATCTTTAGATTGAAATTTGATATCCTTACCTTCAAAATTCAAGGTATACCAAGCTCCTGCAATCTTTAGAAGTTTGTGGTCTTTTAATACTTGTAACCAACTCCCCTTATCATCAATACCACTATCGAAATATAAGTTAAAGTCAGCATGACGAAGTGGAGGACCCAAGCGATTTTTAATAATCTGTGCCCTACACTTCATACCTAATACATTTTTACTTGTATCTTTAATTTGCCCCATATTCTTTAAACGAATACGAGTTGATGAGTGAAATGGTAATGCTTTTCCACCAGAAGTAGTCCACGGATCACCGAACATTACTCCGAGTTTTTGTCTGAGTTGATTGGTGAATACGAGAGCTATTCTCTCACGACCAACCATTTGAGTAATCTTTCTCATCGCTTTTGAAACGATAATCGCTTTACTCGTTGCCCATCCGTCTTTCTCAAAGTCGGCTTCCATTTCTACTTTGGTAGATGCTCCTGCAAGTGAATCTACAAGAATTGTAACTAACCTTTCTCTATCTGATTCTCTAATCTTACTAATGATACTTTCAATACATTCGAATATATCTTCAACGGTTTCGACATGAAGATATAACAAGTCTTGAACATTTACACCAATAGTTTCTAACCATTCTCTACTAACTGATGTTTCAGTATCTATATAGACTGCAACACCACCCTTTTTCTGAGTTTCAGCAAGAATGTGAGTTCCTATTAGAGATTTACCACTTGATTCCAATCCATTGATTTCTGTAATACGACCAACTGCAACTCCACCGTTTGGACGGTTGGAAATTGCAAGGTCTAATACAGATGAACCAGTAGATACGAATTCCTTGATATCAGTTGGAGTAGCATTAGAACCATCGAGAAAATAAGCTACCTTTGTATCCTTGAACTGTTTATTAAGACTATCGGCAAGAACTTGTGCAAGTTCGTCTTTTGCTGATACAGACATATATGTCTCCTTTATTTACTTATTAAACAGATCATCAAATGCATCACTAACATTAGTAGTATTACTTGTTGCACTTGCTAATGTTGATGTTGATGCTGGAACTGGATCACTTTTGGATGATTTTTCTTCTCCATCTTCACTTGGGTTTAACCAATCTCCTAAAGCTTCTGCAAGTTCGTCATAACTTAACTCGTTATATACTTCTCGTATATCTTTTTGATCATCAAGTAAAGTAGTTAGAACTGCTTTATCTTCTGTGATTGGTATTTGATTCGGTTTAACTCGAATAGAAGTTTTTGGAAACGATGCTCCAGTTTCTTCGGCTGTTTTGAACTCAACAACTACATCTCGTCCATTTACTGGATCACTAATATCACCATAATCAGGATCTGCTATGATTGATAATAGTTCTTGATATACTGTTTTACCAAAACCCCAAAACTTAGATCCTTGATTTTCTTCACCACGAACTACAACTGGTGCAAAAGTTCTGAGTTTTGCTTCCAATTTCTTTCCAAGTCGCCAATCTTCACGATTTCCTGAAGATTTAAGTTTCTCGGCAAATTCTTCAATCGGGTCTGGACGACCAAATGAGATTGGTGAAAGATAAGACTTTCCACCTAAATCATAATGAAAAAATAGCTCGATAAACGGCGTATCTGTATTTAGTTTGTATGGTAAAATTCGGATTTGTGTTTTTCCGGGTTGAGGTTTCCACAAGTTTGTGGTGCGAGTACTTGAAGTTTGTAACTGTGCTAATCGCTTTCGTACGGCTTCAATATCCATTTGTTATCTCCTTATTATTATTATTTTTATTTGTTATTAGTTAATTGTCATTGGTATAACCGTTGACAATAATAAATATTGGGTTGTTACAAAAACAACCCAACTTTTTATGCTAAATTTAATTTATTCTGTTGCTGATTTAACATTCTTCGCAACAGCACCTTTTGTACCTTCTCCAATTTCAAATTCAACTTTTTGACCTTCTGCTAAAGTCTTAAAGCCGTCTGTTTGAATTTCGGAGAAATGGACAAAATAGTCTTTTGAGCCATCCGTCGCCGTATCAGATATAAAACCATATCCTTTTTTAGCGTCGAACCACTTTACTGTACCTGTGTTCATTGTTTTTCCTTTGTTACTTATTTGTTACTGTAAATCTTCTCTGATAAAATCGGACATCACGGAAGGTGCTGTCGTATCAAAACCTACTATATCTAACATACCAGAGTCATCTGGATCTGCTATTGTAAAATCATTTGCTTCCATTCCCACTACAATTAGTTTTGCTGGAATTCCTGTTTTCTTTCTATACATCTTTAACGCTTCAACTGGATGCATTTCACCTGCCCAAGTTTCACTATCTGTATAAACTACGAAGGCGTCAAACTGGAGGTCATTCTCAAGTGCGTATAACATTGGTAATGAACAATCAGTTCCACCAAAATCAAGATTTTCCAATCTATCACATACATCATCCAATCTCATTTTCGGAGAAAGATCAAGAATCTCTAATCCAGTTGTAAAACCTGTTATAAGATAATCACTTTCAGTTCTCATTGTAACCATTGCCATTGCAGCTGAACCAACTCGTGGTGTTACTGATGGCATTCCACCACAACCTTCCCAAGTCATGGATGAAGATACATCAAGTGATAACATCACTCGTTTACCAGTTGGAATTATATTATCGAAAGACAAGTAGAATGCGTCATCAAGAGCATCTACTATTTGTGGGTTTACTTCCCACTCACCAGAACCTTTGAGTCCTTTACCACTCTTATAGGTTTGCATTGCCTGTAATACACTTAATGGATGAATACGGGCCTTCTGCAATTTCCCCTTATCGGTTATTCTCGAAGTAACGAGTTTAAGGGCGTCACTTTGGGGAGTGAGAATACCGTGTTTGGTATAGTTACCTAAGTTTCTGATAATAGCTGTCAATCCCAAATGTGGTAATGCTGTTTCCAGAACTTTAGGTGTCTTTAGGTTAGAAGGAACTGCCTCAAGTGGGAGTTTATATTCTTCCACTAATTTAGCAGCTTCCACATCTGTCTGGACTGACTTGACCTTCTCGAAGGCCCAAATTATACTGAGTGAATCCTTATATTCATCTTCCTTTGAAGAATTATATCCTTTTGTAACCCACTCAAATAGTAAATCTTTATTGGCATCTTGTGTAGATGGATGAGATAATCTCAATAGGTCTTTATGTGACCAACCATCTCTTTGTTGATACTTTACAGATTGATATGCTAACTTATCAGTTTCTTTTAACAGATACCAATTTGCGATAGCTTTTCGTAGTCCACGACCCCAACCTCTAAACTGTTCTACATAACCAGCGAAATGAAACAAATGAGTTCCAATTCTTGCTATTTTTGGTAGATTGGTTAAGGCGTATTTACGAGTAAAATCATCACCAAGTCCTGCACACATTGCAAGAACAAATAGTGCTGGATCGTTTTTAACTGCACGACCTGTATCTGAAATATTGATAACGGTATCTACTACTCGTTTTCCATCTAACAGAATACACTTTTTTATTGACTTGGCGTTCTCTTTTGTTAATTGTTTTTGGCGGATATAATATGTTCCACCTTCAGTTCCTAAAATAAGAAATCTATTTAAACGAGTCCATATATCAACTTCAAAAGAATGTCCACCTGCGGAATTTGGAACTTGATTAGAACCTGGAATTGGTTCTGATTGTGGTGTAACTTTTGTGTTGTATGTTGTATATGCTTGGTAGCTCATTTAATAAGTCTCCTTTTTTAATTATTCAATTTTTAATATTATTCGGATAAATTATTGCTAATGGAGTCTTTATTGTCTGGTATAATGATAATCCATCAACTCCGACCCGAAATTTTAATATTTTTTGTAGGTAAATCATGTCATAAGAGGTATTGTTCTTTTTGTCAAATGGAAACAAGAAAACCACTCCAACTTTTTTTATACTGGAATTCGGTCAACCATTTAAGACGGGATAAAACCGTCTTTCTCTTCTCGTATGGTAATCTTACAACTCCGACCCACAAAATTTAATTCTTTAATTTTAATCGTATATTATATATATACTCCAAATTTCTCAAAACGTCTTTTTTCTTCGCTTTTTTTAAAAAAAGTGGTGAGTTTTAGATAATTAAAAATTATCGGGTATATGTAAAAAAACCTCACCACCATTTAATATATATATCTCATAAATTTCTCAAACACTATCTTTTATAGCTAAAAAAATTGGGGAATCCAGAGTCCTCAAACGAGTCCAGCGGTATAGTCTAACTATCTATTCCCCAAAATTTTTGAGAGTTCCAAATAGGTAGTCACTCTCAAACCCACCACCCTTTCAAATTATCGTAGAAAGGACGAAACCACGAATTTTTTTTTCTCTCGTGTGTCTTAAACTCCCCTTAGACACTTTTATATGAACCTAATCAAACGGGGTTAAACAAGTATTTTTAGTATTTCCATATCTCTCTCATTACTATTGATCTTACGAATAAAATTTGTAAAAGTCAAGGCTTTTTTTGACTTTTTTACCTCATCTCCAACATTGACATTGGAACATTGTATAACCGACCTCTCATATCAACAACACATTTAACTTTGTTGACTTTAGTAATCCTACCTTCGGTTTTCTTAGTCTTTTGGACTACATAAACTTTATCCCCAACAGAAAATGACATTCTACCTAACATCACTTTACAATCATTGATAAATGCTGATAGTTCATTCAACTCTGAAAGACTATCTAATTTTCTGATTTCGTTTTTTATGTTTAACATTTATTTACTCTCTCTATTTGTTACTTGATCTTACGACAAAAAAATGATAAAGTCAAGCTTTATTTTCACTTTTTTTAAGTTTTTTTTCAATATCTTCTTTTAAAGAATATAACTCACTTCGTGCGGAATCTATATAATCCCTTGAATCAGTATTTGCGTTATACTCTGGTAAAGAATAGAAAGCGTCATCTAAACTACCTTCTATTTCTTCTAATTTACTGATTATTTCTTTAAATTTCATAACTAACCTATTGTATTATAAACATTTCCAAAAATCTTGTATAACCATCCACCACTCCAATCAGAATGTTTGTATGAATCTACAACAAGAACTGAACCACGAGAACCTTTAGCTGGTGCTCTCCAACCTGCTGATTTAAGAATGTTTCCCGTTGATTTTTCAATAAAACAATAAACAGAACGACTTCCGTGAGATTTCATTTCAACTTTGAAATACTTACTCCCACGAGTATTTAATTCATACTCATAACCATTAGGTTTATCCATAGTATTGTTAAGGTGTTCCATAAACTTAGTAACACCACTTTTAATGTTTTTTTCTAAAACCATTATATTTTCCCTTTTTTCCATACTTGATCTTACGACAAAAAAACGAGAAAGTCAAGGCTTTTTTTCACTTTTTTTAAGTTTTTTTTAATTTCTTCGTGTTGCTCTTGTTCCACCTGATGAGTTATTTGGTCTTTGACTATTAAAAGTATCTTGTCGTGGTGTATCTTGTACTGGATACGGGTCGGATACTCTATTAGTAGTATTAGTCCGTGTTCTCGTAACTCTTAATTTAGTTTTTGGTGTATTGGGATAATTTGTATTACCATCTCTATCTGTTGTCCAAAGTCTTGGTTTATGTTCTTTAATACCTGGAATCCAAACCGAATATGTTCCACCTTGAATGGTAATAAAATCATTATAATATCCACCATAATAATATGGGTTATAATAACTGTATCTGTTTCCCATAAACCCACTAAACCTATTATACATCATTTGATATGCCATACTCAATGATGTTCCTGCTCCATCATTTGCATACAGAGAAAGATTTGGTCTTACTCTTGCTACTGAATAAGGATAAAATTGTTCTTCTTCACCTTCTGGGTCAGGATGAAACATAGAGAGCTGTGTATAACACCCCGATAGAGACAAGCTCCCAAAGATGAATACACAACTCAGTAATATGTTTTTAAGTTTCATTTTGAAGTAATAGTCCCTGGTCTAATATATTCAACCACAACTAATATCAAAAATATACTTAACGAAATTATTTGATTCCATTCCATTATTTTCTATCCCCCATATATGGTCTACGTTTCATACCATGTTTATCTTTATGTTCCAAAGTACCAATGTAATATCCAAGTCCACCAACTACTACATAACTAATAGTTCGTTTCCAATTGTGTTTTTTAGATTCTCTAATATAAGTTTGTGGTTGTCCGCGTTTGGAATGTGCTCTACGGTGGGCGGCTTCAAATTTTCTCCATTCACCATCTTGTAAATGTCGAACAACTTTCTGACCTTTGGACTCTTTTGTTTTTGTACTATCTTGAGCTGATAAAGGAATTATCAATGCAAGTAGTAATATCATCTTTTTCATAAGAATCTCCTTTCAGTAATAAATATAAACTATTTCCGATTATGTATCAAATCTAACGCTAAATTGTGTGAAAAACGACCTGCTTTAGGTCCTCCATTCACTTTTCCATCACTTTCACCTGGTATTTTAATCCAAAGGTATGCATCTACTATATCATCACAAGTTTGAGTAGTTGGATACTGTCCAACTGACCTTCCATATGGATTAAAATGTTCTTTATTAGCTCCATTACCATTTCTTGACGTGTCGATTACGAAATGTTTACCATCTAATCTCTTACTTATAGTCTTTCCATACTTATAACAGGTAGTTGTAGCATAATAGTTACTTGTATTGATACTAAACCCCCTAACTTTGTGTATATCACACATTCTTAGATATGAGACAGCTTTTGGGACTGATAACCATGTTGGATGTCCGATATCAAGATAAACCAACGAATTTGTCCTACTCAACATTTCAACTGATTTCTTTATCAAAGATAATCGTTTTAATCCATCTACCACTCCCATATCTTCCATATGTGGAATACAATCTGGTTCGTATATCACAATAGGACTTCTATCACCTATTGCGTCACAGAATTCACTAATAAACTTTAAATACTCTTTATCACTTTCTGCACCACCTTTTGAATGATGTCCTAAATCTCTGTATGGAATTGAATATACAACTAATATAGGTAAATACGGGTCTGCCCGTTTTAATAGTCTTTGGATTGATTTTTTGGTTTTTCGGATGGTTCTCTTTGGCCCAACTCCATACCAAAAAGCTGTTGGTTCTCGTGTTATTTCTTTTATTTGTGGGTAGTCTTTACAGACTTCTTTACGATTATTCCATTCTGGATAGTAAAACCTATAATTCATCTCTTAATTTTTGGTCATTCTCCCAAGTATCTACATTTACGATAGTATAAATTCGTGTATGGATTTGATTTAATCCTTCATCATTTACTAATAACAAAGTATTTTGATATTCTTCCCAAGGAACGGGAAATGTTTTATCTAAAACTCCTTGATTCTTTTCTCTAATGATTTCATTTAATGAATTAATGGTATAAAGTGTGTTGGTCTGTTTCTTTCGATGTAATGCTATCGTATCAATACCCTCTATGAAATTATCTTGGTTTTGTGGAATGTTGTAAGTACAAATTAACTGATGATGGTCATCTTCATTTGCAAATACATAAATCTTATTGAAAACTATATCGTGGCATTCAATGATTAGCCCTATTGTATCGTAGAGTCTATTTCGTTTAGTGAATGTGCAGAGTAGTTGAGTTTTCATTAACCACACCTACCACTTGATATTGTATGTTCAGCTAAACATTTTTGGTAATCCTTTGACCAATGTAACGTATCATTTACTGCACCACCAGGACCAGATTTTGACCTACAAGTTTGTATAGCAACAGGTTGGTCATTCTTATCATATATAATAGCAACTAAAGATTCACCACTTTCTTTAATTATTCCTTTTTTAACATTAAACCCATCAATAACTTCTTCACCTTCTTTCAAACCTAAACACGACCTATGTGATTTACCATCAGCTATAACAGCACAATCATTATCTTCAAAGTCATTCTTTTTAAGTGGTTTCCCATCATTATCCGTTATTGGACCAACAGTCCATTCCCCAGTTTCATCCATTTTATAATAACCACCTTTTCTCTTAGATACAAAATTACCATCTTTATCTTTTCTAATTGCGGCTTTATTGTTTAATACACCCATATTTAATTGGAAGTTTTCCGCTGGAATACCACCGGGATTATGTGGATCTTCACCAGCAATATTTAAATGTAATCTATCAATCATTCTTTGTGTGTGCTGTTGATCTCCAAGTTTAGGATTACCTTCTCTTTCACCTATTTCATTTAATTTTAATCTATTATCATTTATAGCTTCAGTTTGTTGTGAATAAAACTCTTTTAATCTTTTATTAGAAAATTTATTTTCATCATCTGGAATTTTTTTTCCTGTCATATGTTCTTCACCATGAACTTTTTTTGTTACATTTATTTCAGAACCATCTTTATTTTTCTGTTTCTTAACAGTCGGTGGTGGTCCATCTTCGTTCATAACATTCATTCTTGTTTCACCGAACATTCTTGATATAATCTGAACATCAGCATCTCTTAATGGTTCATCTATCTCTTGTCCATATGTATCAGAACTGGGATCTTTGTCTTTTACTTTTCGTGGATTTTCTAAGGCATTTCCATATACTTTCAACATTTCCATTCTTATATCATCTTCCATATGACCACCAGATCCAGTAGTACCATCTTTTCCAAATATAGCATTTCCAGGATCATCCATAGCTATCTTCCAATCTTTACCAAACCTCTTTTTCATATAAGCTTTAACTGCTGGATGAGTTTGAACTGATTTCCAATATTTACCTTTTGTATCTGATATACCACGTGGATCACTATCTTCGTCACCTAACAATCTATCTAACATATATTTCTGAGCTTTTTCATTCTTAGCATAAGCATTTAATTTTCTGGATTGTCCATTAACATATTCTTTTTGTTTTTTTCTAGCATTTGTTATTGTATTTTGTGTATCCTTTTGTGCTGCATCAACTGCAGTTCTATTATCTTCAACTTTTAATTTCTTCTTCGTATTTTCACCAATAGATTCTAATTCTTCATGTGGTGAACCATTCCCTTGAATATCTTGTGATGTTGTTTTATTGGATGTGTGTAATATTACACATTTTTTAGTTTCAGGATCAACCAATACAACTGTTGTATCTGTTGGATCATCTCCACCACCACCATTTAAAATAACTGAAGCATAGTTGGTTGGTTTACCTGTTTTTGGATCTATTACAACAGGTTTTGGAACTTTTTCACCAGCAGAATTTATATCATATAATTCGGCCTTTGGATTAAATGGTATTCCATTAATTTCTGTTACACCTTGGCCACCTAATTTATCAACAGTAGATGATAAAGATTCTTTTGAGCCCCAAACATGGGAAACTTTTGTATCTTCAGATAACCCATTTTCAGGATTTTTTATATAGTCATCAACCCTTTTTCTTTCAGCTCTAGCAGATTGAATAATTAATTCTCTTTTCGGAGTTGATGTTTTCAAACCTAATTTAGAATCATTTAATTTCTCATCTAAACAACCTTTTACATCTTTCGGTGATTCATCCATACAAGCCATAGCATATCCAACACCTATTTCATTTACTGTTGATGTATCATTACCAGGTGCCTTTACCTTTTTATCCATACCACCTTTTTTAGCTTCACCATCCAGAACATCTATATCTATTGAAGTTACATTAGAATTAGTATTCCATCCTATTCTTTGATCTTCTTCATCTTCACCTTTTTCATCTTTTTTACCACCCTTTGGTCCATATACTTTAGCTCCCTTGTGATTTCCACTCCAATATTGTCCTTTTTTTGCTAAAGCTTTTGCCTGTGCAACTGTATCTGCCTTTACTATTTTTATATCTTCCCCTTCTCTCAAATTACCAATAAACTCATTCGTAGCAAACTCTTTCCAACCGAACTTTATTAGTGATTCTCTGAGTAATGCAAGATGACGTGGGTTGGTCATATCTGGTGCACCACCTTTACACTTACGTGCAAAATCGTCTAATATTTTATCCCAATCGTTCATAATTTCTCTGTGATATCTTCCATTTCATGATAGTTTGTCCCCTTACTTGTTTTAGTGGGAAATAACCCGTTACTCTCAATAATCTTTTTAATTTTTTTCAAAAAGTCTACTCCATCGTCTAAGTTAAAGTCAAACAAAAATGAATCATAACTATACAAAATCAATCTACTATTGTATGATTCTAAAGTAGGAATCAAATTACTTAACATTTTCATATTGTTTTCTGTTTCCATCAACTGTATCATATAGTTAAATAGCTTATTCCTATTCATTTCAGATAAGTTTTTCCTAAATATCTTCTTATTATAAATATTAGAAGTTATAAAATCTCCTTGTTTATATTCACTCCAAATTTTATTAATATAATCGTGAACTTTACCAAAAAATGGATTGATTTGAACTACATCTATTGGAATATGACCATAAAGATACTGAAAAGACTGATTTTTCGACTCACCATAGGTAACGTCACCGTAAAACCTTGCCATATGTTTATGAACTGAACCTTCAGGAAATTTATAATCTACCACTTCACCTATCAATCGTAAGTGATATGCATCATAATCAAACTCTACTAACATTCCGTTTTCAAATCTACTCTGAAATGGTTTTCGTGATCCATCTGTTTTATTTAGTGCTGCAAAATTAATTCCACCGAACCTATTACTTGGTCTACCCGTTGATGTATAGGGATTATATTCACTATAAACTATATCTTTATCACATCTTAATCCTGAAGATTCTAAATATGTTAAGTTATCAATTATATTATCATTGTATTCTTGATGAACTGGTAAATCAATATGTTTCTGAAATTCATTGGATAATTTTCTACACAATTCCAAATGTTTCAATATAGGAATTACACAATTTACTCTATTTAATTTATAATATTTTCTATTAAAATAATCGTGTGTATTTGTAGTTATATCTTCAATATATAATGGTTCATTGTATTCCATATAATGTTGAAAATTTATATCTATAACATTTTTCCATTTAACAATATGATTAAATTCTTTTTTATTATAGATATATTTCTTATAGTCTGAATTTAACTTGTCAAGATATGATACATCAAGATTAATCGCTTCACTATGATTAAACGGTAAAAGATATTCACCACTATCGTTTAGAGCCAACAATTTAACATAAAGTAAGCACAAAGAATTCTCAAGTGGATGTTTATTCACATCACATAAAATTGGAATTAAAATACAACTCGAATCTTGATACTTTTCTAAAAAACTATCAAACTCAAGTTTCGTTTCTACTATCACTATAACCTATCTTATGTTTTACATAAGTAACAATTTGTTCTGCAACATTTGTTTTACAATACTTATCCATACCCTCAAACCCAGGAGATGAATTTACTTCACAAATTCTATAACCCTCTTTATCAAACAATAAATCAACACCAGCAATATCTAAATTAAGTAACCTTGATGATTCACCACCCAACCATTCTATCTCATCATCAATTTGATAAGGAATTCCCTCACCACCACGAGTTATGTTTGCTCTAAAATCATCATCTACTGATTGTCTCATCATACATCCAACTACTTTACCATTTACCACTAACACTCTTAAATCTTTACCATGTGATTCTTTAATAAACTCTTGAATAATAATATTATAACTTGGTTTCGTTATCTCAGCCATCTTTAATAGTTGTTGTAATTGTTTTCTATTCTCACACAAAAATACACCTGCTCCAAATGAACCACTTAATGTTTTAATAATTGATGGATATCCTATGTTATTCTCAACAAACTCCACATTAATTGGATGTCTTACTAAAAGTGTTTTTGGTACTGGAAGATTTGATTCACCTAAAATCTGTTGAGTGTATAACTTATCTTTAACTGTATCTATGGAATTACTTCCATTAATAAGTATCACTCCCAATCTCTCTAAGTGTCTAATAATTGCCTTTATAAAGTAAGTCGTTCCACTACCTGTTCGTGGTATCACAAAATCAGGTAATGGTCTTGATTTACCAGCAACTAAAATACTTTTTCTGTCATCTCTATCCACAAAAATATCTACATCTTGTGGATTAACTACACGAATCCTGATGTCTTGTTTTTCAAATTCATCGACAAGTTTTTGAGTTTCATATGATTCTTCTATTTTATTTTTATATAATATCCACCCATTCATTTTAATACTATTCCCTTTTCATGTCCTACTATAATACTCGTATCTACATAAGATTCAAATCCAGAATCTCTTGCTCTTATTTGAAATGCTACATCTTCTCCATTAAAATCAAGACCGTCTATCATCGGGCCAAACCAGGGAAATGGAGTTTTTTCAAATACACCCTTTTTAATTAACATCCAACCCATACCATTCCCAAACACGGTTCTCAATTCACCATTAACTTCATTTGTATATAATCCCTTGTCTGCTGCAGAAAAACATGCATAGTAAACAGGTATATCATTTAAAGTACCACCTTCTGGTTGTCGTAAATATAAACCAGAAACTATATCCTTATCGTGTTCTAACAACTTAAAAAAATCATCTGGTTTAAATATTTGGTCTGAATCAATCCACATTATATAATCGTAATCTTTCTTACCTTGCCACGGAGCTTGATATTGACCAAATTTACGATGACCACCTAATAACATACTTCTAATTTTATACACATTTGGAGCATATTGACTTAAAAGTTCATATTCAATACCTTTTTTATGTAATTCCATAGTAAGTTGAGTCCAACACTTCAAGAATCCATTTGAAAAACTATTACCTGGAATACAAAATATAACTTTCATTTATTAACCTTTGTTATTTTTTCATACCAAGGACTAAACCAATTCAAAACATCTGTTTGACTTCCATACACTTTTAATAAATCTCTTTTCTTAAATAATAAATCATTAGGTAATCTATCATCATGATTTTTATCAAAACACCATAACAACTCTGGTCTTAAATGATTTAATATATCGTGTAAAGCTCTATGTCTTGGATGACCGTATTCGCCTTGTTTATTATGTGTTACTATTTTTTTATATTTTCTTTCTCTCAATACTCTTAACAATTCATAGATAAGTTTTTCTCTATGATAATCTTCCCCACCTTTATAACCTGTCCAATGTTCATATTCTTCTATTCCTATAAACTCCATAGAGGCTATAAGTTCTTTTTTTCTAACTTCATTATGATATTCATCTACTACTACAACTTTATATTCTTTTGGGTGTGATAATAACTCAGCTCCACCAAATAGTGCTTCGTCATCAGGGTGTGCTACAATCATTATCTTATCAATCACTATAATATACTCCTATGTTATCGTGTTCTTGTAAAAATGAAGCAGGAACTTCAGGAGTTATATCTCCTAACATTGCCTTTTCTAAAATATCTTTTTTGTGTTTTCCTTGTGCAACTAAATAGATTCTTTCAGCACCCATAATACTTGACATACCCATTGTATATGCTTGTGTGGGAACTTCATCAATATTATCAAAAAATCTACTATTATCTTTGATTGTATTTTCGGTCAAATCAACTATTCGTGTTGCGGAATATTTGTGTGAACCTGGTTCATTGAATGCTATATGTCCATTAGTTCCAATTCCCAATATCTGAATATCAATACCACCTGTATTTTTTATCATCAAGTCGTATTCATTGTAATTATCCTTGTTTGGAAAAAATCGTTGCTTAAATGTTAAACTCTTAAATAAATGTTCATACATAAAATAATTGTATGATTGTGGATGCCATCCATTCAATCCAACATATTCATCAAGATTAAAAGTAATTGTATCAGAAAAATTTGTATCTCTCATCTTAGATAGTTCTTGATAAATTCCAATCGGTGTTGAACCTGTTGCTAAACCCAATACTGGATTAGAGTGAGTTCTTACTAAATCACGAATGTTTGATGATATTAAATGACAAACCTTTTCATATGTATTACTTTTTATCTGCATTCCAATATACTTCTTCCCATAGTTTAGTTGTTTCTGGAAATACTTCTAACATTATTCCCTTTAATGCTCTTGCGTATTCTTGTATTTCTACTTGAGCTGTTTTCTCATCTCTAAGTTCAATAAAATTCATGATTGACTGAAATGATGCTGTCCACCAAACTTGTGTATAAACTGTTAATGGTAGAATACTTCTGGCTTGTTCTTTTGCCATTCCCATATCTATTAAATTCTTGTAGGCTGCTATAGATTTGGCTTGTGCCTGTCTCCAATTTCGTTCACAATCTATTCGTTCTTCTCCCTCGAACTCACCCTCTGATGCTTGTTTATTATCATCAGATTGTTTTCTGAAAGTTGTAGGATAATAGAAATCTTCATAGGCAACATAACGACCACTAATCTCGTTCCAAGCGTGGTCTTTGGTAGGATGGTCTGATGTGGTTTCTATTCCAACAACGTGTTTATACCATTGTCGCATAACGAACTCTGGTGCCTTGATAATCATCATCACGTGTTGGTGTCTGAATGGACTAAAATGTTTGTGTTTAATTAAGAATTTGGATAATCGTCTGTCTTTGTTTGTAAATTTTTCACTACGACCACCAAACGAAACTCTGGCCGCATTTACTGGTGTTAGGTCATCACCGAGAGAATCTACAACCTCAATATAACCTTTGTCTAATACATCAATTTTCATTTGGATCTTCTTCAATTGGTGGTATATAATAAGGTGGTGTTTCAGTATCAGTAGTATCTGGTTCTGTATATAACCCAATCTTCTGTTCAAACTTATTTAACGAATCTTCTAATGTTCCGTTGTTATCTTTCACTAATATTACAAGTGCAAGTACACAATGAAAATAAAACCAAGTTAAGTTTACGGGTTCCATTTTTTCTCCTTTCTCAATTCTCGTCCTTTAATTTTTTTAATATCTTCTGGTGGTTTATGTTCTATAATTTCATAACCAACCCCTCGTCCATAATTAATTGATTCAATATCTGGTATAATCATAAGTTTAACTTTACCATCTAATATCTCATTTCTATATTCTTCTGAAAGATGTCCCATTATTTCTTCTGCAATATATTCATTTTCTTCATCAGGATCATCTAACGGACAATCTCTAATAGCAATTAAAACATTTTTTCCTTGTTTTAACGCTTGGTCAAATAACCATCTATGACCATCATGCAACCCTTGCCATCTGCCGATAAACATCGAGTATTTCATTTACACACTCCTCTATTGGTTTGTTTGTATCTATATCTGTAAAATTATGTAACGGTGGTTCGTAATTATCTACGAAATAATCTTCCTTACCACGTATCTCCGTTGTATGAAGATAGAACTCCGCTATATTTCTTTCCATTTTTAATTCTTCTCGTTGATCTCTATATGGTGAAACTAATGATACTATTACTGTAAAACCTTTATTATCCATAAATCTTGCCAAGTTCATTGCAAGGGTAATATTTTCTCTACGACCTTTTTCTGAATAATCTTTGTTATCAACAATATCTCGTAAATCATCACCGTCAATATGCACAATTCTAACTGGATGAATTTTCATAAATCCAATTAATTTGTCGTCTATGAATCTATTTGTTAATGTAGTCTTGCCCGAACCGGGCTGACCTGTGAACCATAAAACCATTTACTATAACCTTTGTATATATATATCAAATTAATACTTCAAATTACTTAATTTTTGCTGTATTTTTTCTAATTTAGTCAATTTTTCTTCTTTAGAAAATTCAAGTGGATCTAAAAGATACCTCATTCCTTTTAATTCATTGTCTGCCTGTTCCAGTGCTTCTTCATTTTTCATTTTTATACTTTCTTGAGAACCTTGTAATTGCCAAAATATACCTATCTTTTGATAAAAATTTGTTTCTTCGTTAAAATCTTGTTTATTTATCTCAAATATAGTTTCGTCAAAATAATATTTTGCAAAATATCTAAATATACCATCCTTTTTCTCCATTGCCGGAGTAAATTCAATGGAATGTGGTTTAAGGTAACTTTCCCTTATTGCCTTTGATCTATTTATTCCAACATATTGACCGAACATAGTATAATGTTTTTCGGGGTTTCTTACAAAGATTTCGGCCCATCTTCTCGTAAGAAAGATTTCCATTTTTGATTTCGTATAAAAAATCATATAAGGAGTACCTTTTCTTACTGGAACATTATCTGCATACAAAAATTCAAAACTACCTGCTCTTAATTCAGGTGATATTCTTTCTACATTACTAAGATCCATCTTAATTTCCCGATAAAGCGTTATAAGCGTTCATGTTTAGTGTATCATCTGGAGCCCAACCTCTATTTATATACATCTGTGCACGAGAAGCTTCATTAGAAGTCCAAGTTATTGCACCTGCAAGAGCTGGATCACTCCAATTATTCCACTCCCCTAAGACTGCCCATAATTCACCACCACCACCTTGTGATTGGGACCAAGATATATTTTGATTATAACTATCTAACCATCCATCAGGAAACGGTGAAGTTGTTCCAAAAATAAAATCTGTTCCATACCAAGGTGCTGGCCAAATGGAAGCATGAGATAATTCTCCCAACTGTCCTCCTGAAATAAGTCCACTATTTTTCATCCACGTTTGAATAGCTAAAGCGGCTTCATGATTTCCATCACATTTAGCTAATATAGTCTCATAGTCTGGAATACCATTATTTTCTATATATTTAACTAAACCACCATCAGTTTCAAATCCTCGTGGAACATCATATTTAATACCTAATTTTTCTGCTAACTCAGGATTGTGTAACAACATAGGTGTTTTTCCTGAAAAAAGATCATCCATATTTCTTTGTAGACTTTGTTGTGTTGTATCTATCTGTCCAGCTAAATATTGTTCCTTTTCTTCATCCGTCATTTCATTATAATCTTTCCAAAGCTTTTCTTTTGTTGGTTCGTCTTTTAATGCTGTAGCTCTAATTTGACCTTTTATAGTAGTTATCCAACCACCACTATCTACTTTATGACTAACTCCTACTGCCTGAAAAAGACTTTCTTCTTTATACCTAACTGGTAAATAAGAACTATGAAATGAATTTCCAGGATGAATTCCACCAATACCATCTATCTCTACCTCAAACTCTATTGGAATAAGTGGATCTGTAGCCTTTAGAACTCCATCACTATGACCTTGGAGTAACATTTGCATTTGAAATTTTAAACTGGGTTTTAATTTTGGTAGACCATTTGTCGTAGTTTCATCATAAAATATATCAAAAAGTCCTGCTATACCTGGTCCGTGGGCCGTATGTGATGCAAGGGCTGACATTGTAGCAAAAAATTTCTTTTGACTTTCATCTGCAGATAATACTTTTTTCAAATCTTCCTCATAGGCTGCATCTGTTACTGCCTTATCATCCTCGTATCCCTTTGCTATTTTTACTTGTCTATACATTTCATCTACTTGAGACTGTTTTAACTCATTCATAATACTATCCATTATTTGAATTCCAGAATCTCTAGCAGTTGGTTTTACTGCACCCTTTTCAATTATACTGTCATTTGCCCCTTTCTCTGTATCATACCCCCCAACAGTAAGTTCTTCATTTACATTTGCTTTAGTATGTCCAAACCAACGATTCTTTCTTGATGGAAAATCTATTCTTCCATTTAACATATCATCATATCTCATCTGTTTTAATTGTTCTGGACTCTTACCTTCAGTATTTTTCGGTAATGACTCTACAAATCTACCCCAAGCCTTTGCTATTAAATCTTCATATTCACTTGGTTCAATTGGTTCTGTTTTTGTCTCTTCTTTATTCTTTGTTACTGCTCCATACATAGCTGCTAATTGCATTCTTTTGGGAACTTTTGCACTAATGTTCTGTGATTTAACTATTGAATCTGACTTAAATGTAGGAAACTCAAATACTTTTGCTTTAAAAAGGTCATCTGTTATGGAATCCTTCACAGATCTACTCGTATATCCTTCTTCTACAATCATGGCTCTTTTACCATCATCTGCAAAATCTATTTTAAATTTATAAACACCACCATATGTACTTGAAAATTCTTGCCACACACTCATTACAGATTCAACTATATCTCCAGAATCTTTAAATTTTTCTTTTAAATAATTTGCATTAAAATATACATTTCTAATTCTTGCTCCGTCATCTCCTTGTATTTCACTTGAAAGTAAATTGTCCTTTAAAGTTTTCATATCTATTGCTACAGGCGGTGCACCTGTTCCGATTGGATTGACTGCACCAAATTTTATATCTCTACGAAACAATGTCCAAGACGAAACCATAAATGGATCATTTGGATTTGGTATTATCCACTTGGCTGAATCTGCTGTAACTAAATACCTACTATTTCTAAATTTAGTTGATTCATATACCTGTTCTCCTACTGCAGCTCCATTATATATTCCATCTTCTTTATCTTTTTCACTTTTTTTATATAATATACCATTATCATCCATAACTGGTTGAATACTTCTAAATTCACCTATTAATACATTTTCTCCTTCTTTTTGAGTCACCGAACCAAAAAATCTACTTAAAACATTATCTTCAAACCAACCCCAAGACACAAAACACTTTGTCACTTCAGCTTCTGATCCAATAACTCTTTTACCATCTTTCTTCGACTCTACTGTGTTTTCTTGTAATGCTTTACCAAAAGAACGTCCGCCTGCATGATTTCCTATTCTAAATAACTTCATATTATGTATTGCTGTATGATGTTCAGAATTGTTAGTGGGTCCGGGTTGCTCTTTCATATAAGCGTATTGAGAACCGCGGTTCTGGAGGACATCTGGAGCAGCTATTGAATCCATATACTTCATTATTTGCATTGGAAAATCATTCATATATTCTTTAATAGATATATATGGTGAATACCCAGCTACATCTGTAGGCCCTTTAAATACAGTTTTTGTATCATCAATTCCCCACAACCATCCACCTGAATTATATTCTTCATTAGCAAGTAACGGTAATACAGATATATTAGCAGTTTTATTTCTTTTTTGTATTTTTTGTAATAAGGTAATTCCTTGTGAAATTATTTTAGTACTACAATCAAAACCACCATCCTCAGTTACCGTCCAACTAAAATCTTGAACTAAACCTAACATTGCATCATATTGACCTTTTTGATCTAAAGTATGTTCTACTAATTTCTGATTTAATTTATTTATTTTTGTCTCACTAATATTTAAAGTATTACCATCAAATATATCATAAAATGGTGAACCACCTTTCCAATTAATACCATCACCAGACCATCCCCATTCTAATAAAATAGTTTTACCATGTTGCAAAAAATGTGGTCTATAATTTTCTAACTCTTGCCATGTCCAACAATTCCAACTTATTTCTGCTGTTCTTGTTGCTCCCAATCTCATACCACCACCTTGAAACTGTATACTAATATCCTTTACTCCAGCCATTGGTCTAAATGGAATATCATCAATAATAGTTCCATCTGGTTGATTATACATTCCAAGATAATTTATAAATGGATCTTTTGCATTTCCTGTAACTGATGAACCAACATCTACAGGACTATCTCTAAACCCTGCCTTTAACCTATTCATGGGGAAATCTTCTGTGCCTCCCAATAGATGACCACCCATTAAAACTACTGCTTCTTTATCCTTACCATCAGTTTTATTTCCCACTCCTTTAGGTGTAAAAGATGTCATTCGTAAAAATGGTACTCTAGCCATCATATAATTTTTTTCTACATCTCCCTCTGAAGTGGATAGTGGAGTTCCAATAATATATTCTCCTTCTTCTCCAGACATCTTTTTTAGCATTCTCATTTTTTGATGCATTGTGTTTTGAATGTTTGGATGAATCGGTGATAATGTAATCATATTAGTAAGACATCTCTTTTAATTTATTAAGGATAGGAGATATGTCAATAGGAATTCTAATTTGTTTGTCCATCTCAAGTCCAATGTGTGCTGAATCTAAACCATTTGCCTTTGCGATAATCCACCACAACGAAACATCACCATAATATTTGTGTGCAAGATTGTCCAATCTATCCCCAAATTTTGGATATATAAAAACGTCACTATCACGGATTGGGATTTGGGGATACAAAGTTGGTTTAAAAACTCTCTTTCCATCTTTATTTAATTTTATTGTTGTATAATCGTATCTACTTGGCATTGGATGATCCTAAATCCGTAAATAATTTTTCCATAGGTTCTAATCTTGTTGGATGTTCATTATCACCAATAATCGTTCCTCTTGTTTCTGTCTGTCCAATTTTTGTCCAACCTGAATCTTGTAACCAATTTAACTCATAATGTTTTCCAAGAGTTGATGGTAAATATTTTCCAACATAAGTAAAACTACAATTACAAGTAATATGTTTTGGAAATTGTAATCCCTCTTCATATTCCCAAGTACCAGTATCATCAACTTCTACACTCAAACTATCGAGAAATCCAGGTGTTTTATTAAACATATCACCAAGTGTTAATTCTATAAATGGAGCTACCATTCTATTATCACCTGTAAAACTTGGATAACATAATCCAATAAGATAATTTAACTTTTCCATCAATACAGGAAATTCCTGTTTTGATTTTGGATAAATCTCAAAATTAAAACTTACTTTTCTTTCTGATCCTTTATAAACATAAACTTTGTCTGGACGACCTATATATTGTGTTCCACTCCACTCAGGAGTAATTGCATCTGATATTCCACTTAAAATTGCTCTAAATATAATAAATTTCTCGTTATATATATCATAAAATTTAAATTTTATTAAATCATCAACTCCAACACCCTCTTTATCCTTATAGTCCTTACCGTAAGGTAACAAATTAATTTTATCCGATGTATAATCTAATATATCTCCTGCTGGACCCATTTTTATTGTTCCAGGTATAGATTCATGTTTAACTGACTTAATACCAATTTGACCCTGGTTACCTATTCCTGTTTTGCCTTTTCTCGTTTCTTCTTCATATTTCTCCATTGCCTGGATAACTAAGGTCTCTGCCTCCGCTGTATCTGTTCCTGCGGCAATGTAATCATCATACAATTTTTGTTGACTTTTCGGAGTTGCAGTTTCATCTACTGCATTCCTAATAACTGCATCAAATGCAGAAGCTTCAAATTCCTGTGCACCGTGGCGACCTCTCTTGGCTTCATTTATTTTATCCATTAATACTGGTTCTGAATTTTCTTTCATTTCTGTTAGTGGTGATTTAGGTATTTGTCCATATGCAAGTCTTTTATAATCTTTAATTATATCTCCAGTTGCAGTCTTAGATGCTATACTCCCTACACCAAAAGCACCTCTTTGACTTTCAGTATAGTTTGTCGGAGTTCGTGGTGTTCTACCTAATTTTTCAAATGTGGTGTCTGCAAAATCTACTAATTTATCCCACATACTTACTGTACCTGTAGAACCATCTTCTCCTATGTAAAGTTTTCTTAATCTATTCAACCTACTGTCTACAAAACCCTTTTTAAGACCCTCTTCATCATTATCGTCATATGTTCCCCATCCCGCAATATCAAAATCATCTTCTTCGAAGTTTTTATGATAATCACCATAATTATTTGGTCCCAATAATCCAAATAGAGTAGTATGTCTTTCTACATGAACAAGTGGTGCCATCGATGCTTGAACTCCAAGAAGATTAAACATTCTTGTTTCAGGTCTTGGATTCAATTCTTGTAAGAATGATTGATTATCTACCCAAGTCTTACCTTCTGGTGTTTCTTTCCATGCTGCAAATCTTTGTTGATCTTCTCCTGTTTTAGATACTTGTAAAGACATCCAAGCCATATTATTAACAACAGGAGCCGTTCTTTCCCCTACCTCTTTTCTAATAAGTGGATGTACCCCACTAAACCCAAGAACTTTATATGGCCAAACTCCTTGTGATTCTTCATAATTCAAATTAAATAATAAATCTAATTCTCCTTGAATCTTAGCTGGATTACTTGCGTATTTATCTATTGGAATTTTATCTGTAAGATAAGAACCATGACTTGGAAGGAATTTATTTTCCCAAGTTCTTCCAAACTGAGTATCTATTGTATAAGCTGTTGTATTATTTGGATACTCTCGTGATATTTCAAATGTTCTCTGTATTCCTCTACCACCAAATTCCATAAAATTTTGAAATTCTGTTACACTACCTGGTATGGTGGATTGTCCTATCGGTGTTGTATAAGTACCATCTTCTTTTTGAAACATAGAATCCTTATTATATAATGATTCTAATCTACCATAATAACTAACTCCACGTCCACCAACTGGTGCACTTATATAATCTTCTAATTCTTCTCGTGATAAAATTCTACTTGAATATGAAGATATCGGTAATACATTAACTCCATATGCTCCTGGTGTAGATGGAACAGTTGAAATAATTTTTTCTGGAACAACACCATAATCTAATGATGAATTTACACCTGCAACTACATAAGATAATGGTGTAAGTGATATACTACCATCTATATCAATTTCTGATTTAACATCCGCTGATAAACTTTCCATATCAACTGTAAACCCAAGTGGAGCCTGTCCTGGTGCAGTAAATCCTCGTCCTTGTTTTCTTCCCCACATATAATCTGCTACACTATATGGACCTCTACTACCTGGTTGAGTATTAAGTGGACCAAATTTACTTTCCATATCTGCCAGTGCTCCTTTATTTGGTCTATCAAACTTTTGTTTTCCTGTTACTACTTGGGAATGACCATCATAAAATGATTGTGGTGTATCAAATTGTGTCCGTTCATGTTCTCTTGTAATAGATGAATTATTATTACCAACGTTATCATAATCAGTCCATTGGAAATTTTCTAAATCTTTTGTTAATTTTATTATACTCATTATTGTGTCCTTGATGCGTCCCAGATTGAACCTTTTAAATCTTTATTTCCTGTTTTTCTATCCGCGTTACCAGCTATGGTAGCATCCCTAATGTCTGTCAATAAAGCTTGCATACCACCACCCCATTCGTTGCCTCCTGTAGTTCCGTCTGCCATTCTATGATTTGGAACTATATTTCCTCCTGTTGCTGGTATAAACAATTCAGGTCCTCTTTCTCCTACCATATATGGATTCATACCTTTAACTGGACCACCACTTGCTTTACCTGGTACTGCATTTCTTGCTTTTGCCATACCTGATACCATAGCACCTATTGCCGCGGCAGCTATTGCCACCATAGCCAATGTTCCAAAACCTAATGTTACTCCACTTCCTGCGGCAGCTGCTGCGAAAAATCCACTCGAAGCCATAGCTGCTTTCGCAGATGCATGTGCCAATGATAATGACGTACCTATCTTAGTTACAATATTAAGATTTTTAATCCACTTTACCATACTCCCAAGACCTTTTATTATTCCACTATTTGGTCCAAATATTATTTGCATTTGACTGCCCATCATTAAGACTGATGGCATAAATCCAAGAAAAGTTGAACCATAGGTTAATAATGAACCCTTAGCTGCTGTCCAAAAACCAGTTTGTTTGGAAGTTGCGTCATTTAATATATCTTGTTCTCGTTGCATTGAAACGATTGAACTAAATTCTGTATTGAATAAATCACCTAACATTTCTTTCTGGTCAATTCTTAAATTTTCTAATGGTCCAAAAGATTTCAAAATTCTAAGTTGTTCACTCATTGCTCCTTCTGCATCTCCAGCAAAACTCAATTGACGAAATCTATCTAAGTTAATCTCTCTACCCAATAACATAGAAGCTTCCATCTCTTTACCTATTGAAGTTTCCCAATCTAATGCCCCCTTCATAGACGCTTCTATTGCTTGTAAACTTACTCCACTCTTTGCAGCTTGTATTGCAAATGCTCCCATTTCTTTAACACTACCACCAACATATTTTGCCAGAAATTCAGAACTACCTGCCATATTTTCCATAAGTTTAGCTGGTGAAACTCCCGCCTTTCTAGCGTCTTTATACATTCCTGGTAAATCAGATACTATTTGTTCCTTAGTTGCTCCAGTCATTCCTTGTTGTAATTTTAGAAGTTTTGCAACATCTTTTTCTTGAGCTCCATATAAAGCTCTTTGTTTTCTTAAATCAAGTGCAAGTCCAGTACTCAATTCTCCTACCGTTCCAAATTCATCCGCAAATGCTTCTACTGCTTGTGAATTAATTAATAATTGGGGTCCAAGTGAAGCAACTTGTTGTAAACTTAAACCAGTATCCATTGCATATTTACCTATCTTTGCCCATAAACCTGCAACTACAGCAAGTCCAGCAATACTCGCGGCCATTAACTTACCTCTCATCTTTGCAGCTGTTACATCTTTTTTACTCATTTTTGCATTATCTTCTCTATTTTTCTTTTCTTTTGCCCAATCACCTTTCTTATAACCTTCTCCACCTGCCTTTTTACTAACACTTTGTCTAAATTTATTGAAGGCATCACCTTTAACATCTGTAGGTGCCTTTTCCATTCCTTCTGATAATGCTGAACCTATTTTGGCTGATAAACTATCTGTTAAATTTTGTACTTGAGAACCAAGAGTTTTTTGCACAAGACCACCTATTACTGGTACATTACCCAATGTATCAGTTATAAATTTAAATGGTGCCATTATAGAATCAGCAGCAGATTTAGCACTTTCATGTTGTGCTTCCATTATATCTTGAGCCTCTTTCATCAATTCTAAGGTTGTAACGGCCGCGGTAATCCCATCTTTTTTAGTTTTGGTTGTAGCTTCTTGTTCTAATTTTTTAAGTTTGACTATTTGTGCTGTAATATTAACTTTTTGAAATTCATCAGTTCCAATTGTCTTGGTGTTTTGCATTATTGACTGAGTTAAATCTAATGAAGCTTGATAATTTTTAACTAATTTTTTATCAACTTTATCTTTACTTCTAGCTAACTGATTAATTTGATTAGAAATTGATGTTATGCCTTGGACTAAACCCGTTTGTCTAATCAATAAATTTTTGTGTTTTTCAGCTGATTTGATTAATAATTTAGAGAAATCTAAAGAAGTTTTTGCCTCGGCATTTTGTAATTTGAATTTATCAACAGCGGCTTGTCTTTTCTCTAATTCTTTATCTAAACTGGCAAGTTTTACCTTGTCTCCTTGTTTTCCTTTTTCCCTTTCGGCATTCAATGCCTTTTCAGCTTTGATTAACTGATCTTTGAGTTTTTTTTCCTCTGATAATAGATTATTAGTTTGTTTTGTTGCCATATATATTAACTTATCTCTTGATTAAGTAAAACTGAAAGAATTAAAAATAGGGATTTGTAATGTATATTAGGATTTTAGAAAATCATCAAAGGCTTGGGCGGCCGCATCATATTCAGGATCATTTTTCCTTCTGTCTTTGATATGCTTTTCAATATCATCAGCAGCTTTTTCTGCATGTTTAATATATGATTGTAATTTCTTATCGGAATCTAACTTTTTGGCTATAGATTTACCTTTTCGTTTACCAATCGCCTTGAACAAAGAACCAATAAATTCTGTAATTCTTTCTTCTTTGATTATGTAATTAGGCATTCACAAATCTCCTATTTTCCTATTGTTAATAAATATCTAATAATAAAAAAAATATATAACTACTTACGTATATTTGGTCGTCTAGCCGGTTTTTGAGCCTTCTCATATTCGTCTTTTTCATCTTTGAATTGAGTTTCAAGGCGTTTTAGATAGTATTTTCTTAGATAGACGGGCATATTATATACATTATCGAATGTAAACCCACCTTTAGTATGATAACATAGTAGAAATATCTGACTATGTATTTCTGGTTTAAATTCCGGCGTCAGGCCAAAAAAACTGAACGGTCACAGGGACCGTCACCTCCAGTTCTGTTCCATCATTCAACTCAATAATGGTAGTCAAATCTATGTCTGGAGTAATTGTTTTAAGATGATTTCTGAATTCAAATGTATCTCGTGATAATAATTCATTATCAACAAATTGGTTTATGGTTTGTGTTTCTCTATTTCCATCCACAGCCGTAATTTGTTGTTTTAACCGAGTGGTAATTTCAGGCTGAATACCACCCTTTGTAATTTTTGATAATGCTTTCAATTGAGAATCTACTGCCTTCTCATCTCCTTGAGTAACAAGTTTAAAAGTAATTACCTTTTTGGAATTTGGTAATTTATATTCATGCTCATTTATACCCTTTGCCCATTTTGAAGTATCTACCTTTTTAGCTTCAAAGGAAGTTAAATCAACTGATTCTGTTTTTGATTCTCCGTCACTTGGATCAGTATATTCAAATTCATATTCTTTTCCATAAGCAAGTACTCTGGCTGCAAGTAGAATAGCATTTTTATCTCCCAATAATAAATCATCATGATTAATATCAGAAACAATAAGTGATTCTAAAAGTTTATCTAATACAATTCCTTTTTGTATTAAATTTTGAGATGTTAAAATATCCTCTTCTCTTGCAGTCATGTATTTGACTTCTACTTCCCCACTTGATAATGGATTGTCCTTTGAATACAAATGTCCTTTCGAAGGCAAACTAATCATTTCAGTAGGAAATTGGCGTTTTTCTTCTGCCATGTTTTTTCTCCTTTGTAATTTCTATTGAATAGTAACCTATACAATATAACCAATTATAAAACTAACTGGGGATATTGAAATCCCCAGTTTAAATTATTTGTTATTTACTTAGCGGCTGAATCACCAACTGCTGACCTAACGGAATAAAGTCCGAAAGATGCTAATAGTGTCCAAACAACTTCAGGTACTGCTTCTACAACACCTGCTGCTTGTAAAACACCAACAACACCAGCTATTACTGATGTCCAAATTGTTTTTGATTTCCACCAAGCTTTATCTGCTATGACTGCCATAATTGACTCCTTTTATTGTTAAAATATTATTAGAATTGTAATATTGCGTAATCGTATCTTAATGTAAGTGTAATGTCTGCAGGATCAGTAGTGTTTGACCAATCCAAATCATTAAAATTCGCGTTTACAATCCATGTTCCCTTTAATGTCCATTCTTCAACTTTATCACCAACGGGTCCCAAAACATTAATAGTTACATCTTTCTTATAAAAGTCTGTATAACCATCTCTGCCTGTTACTGATTCGTGTGCTAATCTAACCCATTCCATAACGGCCTGTGCTCCACTTGGAACAACTGGATCATATAAAGTAATTTCTAATTCTTCCCATGCTCCCTTACCTTTAACATATCGTTTAACATTGATGTGGTCAAGTTCAATAGTTTCAAAGGCTATTGAAGGTCGATTTGCTGTCTTAATAAGGTAAGCGGGTATTCCCTCAATATACATGATATACCGATTTTTAGTTTTCGGTTCAAACGGTGTGAACATTATTTCAGAAGGATCTAATAGTTCTGGCATCTTTAATCTCCAATAAGTTTAATTCTTCAACTATAAATATCAATTTTGTAAAAAATCATCACATTCATTTTTCATAGTTTTTTAGAAGTTTTATAGTATCTTCATATATAAATATGTTGGGCAACAAAAAACCCCTCAAAAAAGAGGGGTTATTTTGTTTAGTTAATCTATTAATTAGATTTATTCAGGAAATGATGCTCCTGTAGGTTGAACAATAAAGTCTAATACAATAAATTCAGCTGTTCGTGTTGGTTGAATAAATATCTGACCAACGAGTTGATTTCTATCAACTACATCTGCAGTATTATTTGTATCATCCATCACTACTCTAAAAGCGGATAAACCACTATTAGCTTGAACTGATTCTAAGAACGGATTCACGATATTCATAAAACGATTTCGTGTTCCTGCTGTATTTTGTTCGAATACTAAATACCTACTTGAAGATGCAATAAACTTTTTAAGTTTAATTAACAATCTACGAACATTCACTCTATCGAGTGCCGATGGTCTTGCTTGGAGTGTTTTTTGTCCCCAAACAACCACACCTTGACCTGGGAATGAAGCGATTGGATTAACTCTATCTTCATAAAGGTCATCCCTTTCAGAATGAGTCAATCTTGTCTGTGCTTCTAATACCGTTGTCAAACCACCACGATTCAGACCAGCTGGTGCGAACCATTCGTGTGCTACTTTATCTGTGTAAGCGATTACACCAGGTAACACAACTGAAGGCGGAACCCATACAGGTAATGATGTATTTCTATCTACAATCTTTACCCAAGGATAATAGGTTGCTGCGTAGTTAGTATCAAGTGCGGAAATTGCTGAAGTTGCACTTGCAATTGTACCACCTTGAATTCCACAATCTAATACATAAAAACAATCACCACGAGCCTCTACCTTAGATATTGCATGATTAGTAACTTTAGGATGTAAGTCATGAATAACACCTGGTATTACTAACATATTGATATCAAATTCATCAGCGTTACTGATAGCGTTAATTGCTTTTTTGTAAGCTGTTGTACCACCAGTGGATGAAGTTGAAATATCAAACCCTTGTGTATTGGTATTAACAATACTTGCTCCTGTATATTTTGCTCCTGCAGGATTCGCACTATCAAATCCACCTTGAAATGGAACAGCGAACTTTCTCTGTTTAATATGAGATGCAGCTAAAGTAATCTTCGTTGATGCATTAGAGTATGTAGCACCCAAAGTAGATGCATCCCCATGTCCATATGAATTTTCTAAACTCATAGTTACATTAGCTCCATTTCCAAAACTATTATTTGGTGCTAAGTATTCTTGTGTATCTGCATTACTGTAATCATGTCCATAAAGTTCATTTGAATCAAATTCACCTTGTGCATTCAATTGTTGAGATGAAGTTACCCACATCGGAACATATGAATCATCACTACCATATGGATTATTAATTGCTGCATGTCCCATAGGAACAATCGTCTTTGGTGATTCTGAATCAGCAATTGCTGAAAAATCAGATACATAAATATGTTTAGACATATTTGGCCAATCACCATTGTAAGTAAGTTTACCATCACTCGCGATAGTAACATACCTATCACCAATCCGTTTTGCAAAATAATTAGGACTTGTTGGATCAAAATTCAAACCATCCCATTGTTCTAAGATGTTATCTTTTGTTAAATTGTTATCATTTAATCCAGTTTGTCTTAACTGTAATGAAAAGTTACCGAAATCACTACCTGCGATTGCTCCGGCTGCCTTAACATTCAAAATAACAAGCTTAAATTTGTTATTTACATCACTACCGTGTGAACGAGTTTTAACTTTAAACAAGTTATACCGTGCACTATTAATTAATTGTGATTGAATGTATGGTGTTGAAGCATTTGCATATGTTACACCTAAATTATGAGTCGAATGACTGGCGGTTATTGCTGCTCCTGCAGTATATCCCTGGCTACTTTGTGCATATTTGAAACTTTTATACAAATATGCTGCTACAGTATTTTGACCAGATTTCTGTACTTGGGCATCTTTACTAAATACATTTTCAATATAATTTGCACTTCCTGTATCAAATGATATTGCATATGTATATGATGTTAGACTTTTTGCTCCCCAATTACTACCACTTAAAGTAAGTGTCGCTGAACTCCAACTTCCAGTAACAGACGATCCTTCTAAATCTGCAGTTCCTTCTGAACCACCTCGTGATGGTAACAATACTGCTAGATCCTGTCTTGCTTTCGTAGATGAACTAACATAAAGTGTTACTGCATCTGCCGAATATCCTGATGTATTAAGAACACGAACTATCGTTACAGATCCTGCACTCCTTAAATATTGTTCTACCGCATACGGTGTATAATAACGTTTGTCTGTTGAACCAAACATTTCTTCAAACTCAGGAAAACTTCTGATTACAGTTGGAACAAAAGCGGGACCTTTAATAGTTGGTCCAATTATTGCTGCTCCAATTTCTGCTATTCCTTGAGGAAGAAAAGATAGGTCACGTTCTCTCGTAAACACACCCGGCGATACGATTCTTTCTGCCATTTTTTTTCTCCTGTTATGTTATAATTTAAATAACTATATTAGTCGTTTTTAGACTATAAATATTTACTATAAATATAGCCTAACTTTCCCAAACGATATACTTGAGGGAGTTTATTTTAAGCAGTTTCTGAAGTTTCTTCGGCTGCTGGTGCTGGAGTAAATACTCCAGTTGCTGGATCTAAATTTCCAGGTCCATACTTCTCATTCAATGATTTAACCAAATTCCGTTCAGTTTCTTGAACTTCACTATATTCAACTTCTAATTTAGCTTCTGTCTCATCAATTGCATCAAGTTGTTGTTGAACTAACAATCTCTGAACTCTTAATTGTCCAAATTGTAGTTGTTTTCCTTGATATGAGTTTTGTAATTCCTGTAAAGATTTCAATTCTTCTTCCGAGAATTTTGTCTCTTGATCGGCCATAACTTTTTCTCCTTGTTATTATTGTTTATAACTGTACTATAAATATAAAGTAAAAATCTCTAATTCACTTTTTTCTTTAGATCTTCTACCTCTTGTTTTAATTCTTTAATTGACTCAATTAATAATGGAATGATTCGTTTGTAATCAACTCCTAAATAACCATTTGTTCTTTCTGTTACAATTTCGGGAAGTACTTTTTGAACTTCTTGTGCTATAACTCCAACATCATGTCCTCTTTCTTGTGCCCAATCAGGTGATTCTTCATTCCAATCAAACTTAACACCCCTAATTTCACTTATTTTATCTAATGAATCTTCTATAACTTCTATATTATCTTTAAGTTTTACATCAGAAGATGCATATGCTACAACATCACCACCAGCGTGAATATCTAAACCAACACCTACACCACCATCAACTATCAATGCTCCTGTCGTTTTACTTGAAGCAGCTGTTGCGTCATCTACTCTTACCGTTCCAAATGTTACATCTGCTCCTGTATCTATAGATTGTGGTGTTGAAAGTGTAATACTACCACCACCATTTGTAACAGTTATTTGATTGGCTGTTCCAGTTAGAGTTGCTACGGTTGGGTCTGTACTGTTATCACCAATTAAGAGTTCCCCATTACCTAATACTGCAGTTGCTGTAATAGCACTTGTTCCACTACCAAGTAGAACACCACCATCTGTAAATGTTGAGGCTCCTGTTCCACCGTGTGATACTGCAACATCTGTTCCTTGCCAAGTACCTGCACCTATTGTTCCTGCATCTGCAATACCACCACCGAAAGTAGCAGCACCTGCTTCAGACATATCTAAAGTAAGTGCAGTTATAGTAGAAGTATTATCAACTCCTTTGAATAGAATATCTTTATCGTTTGTTTCTGATTTAATTACAAAATCAGATGTATCTCTTTTAAATCTACCGAAAGCAGTACCATCATCTTTTAAAATTATATCTGCACCATTGGCATCTATTGTAATATCTCCTTCGGCATCAATTGTTAAATCACCACCATCTGAAATGGTAGAACCATTAATTGTAATATCATCTACTGTTAATGTTGTAAGTGTACCTAATGATGTTATGTTTCCTTGTGCTGCAGTTTGTAGAGTTCCTGTTAAGTTTCCACTAAATCCAGTAGCGGTTACAGTTCCAGTTGAAGGATTATATGTTAATCCAGAGTGGTCTTGTTCTACTCCAAGATTTCCACCATCAGCATCTGCACCTGCTGAAAATAAAATAGCGTTTTCTTCGTTTGTACTTTCATTATCTGAAATAGTAACTGTTGTTGCAACTGCCGCGGTTGTGGCATTTGTTACAGTAACTCCCGCGATAACTGTATTTAAGGCAGTTCCAGCAATTGTTATAGCATCTGCTTCTAATGTACCATCAAAATACGCATCTTTAAATTCGAGTGAATCTGTACCCAAATCTACAATAGCATTTGATCCTGGAGTTAAAGCCCCATCTGTAAGGATTAATTGTTTTTCATTACCAGCGTAAAAGTTAATTGTATCTGCAGTTTCGAAATCTATTTTTGTTTGGTCATCTTCACCAATTTTTAAATCTGTTGCTAATATTGAAGTAATAGTTGTTTGTGCCGCATCTATATCTATGTCTGCAGTATTTAATGTTAAACCATCTCCTGCTGTAATTGCACTTGAGATAGTTACATTTCCAGTTGCTCCACTTACAGATATACCAGTACCTGCAACTGCTGTAGATACATAATTTCCTGTCGTTCCAGTTCCAAGAGTAATCTGTCCACCATTAGCTGAATCTGCGTGGGTATGAGTGGCGTTTGAAAAATTACCAATAGTTGGTGTTGTTAAAGTTTTATTTGTTAAAGTATCTGTAGATGATATAGTGACTAAATTAACTTCACTATCTTTCAATCCACCTATCCATCTATCTGCACTTACATCCCAAAGTAATGAACCTGTTTCTGTAGCATCAGTATCAATTACATATAAACCACCATCACCTGCTGCGTTGTTCGCGTTTAAAGTTACAATCCTATCTCCTATATCAAGTACAGAAGAAGAAATATAAGAAGTTGTTCCATTTACAGTTAAGTTGCCACTAATTGTTAATGCTCCTGTAATATCAACACCTGCTGCAGTTACACTATGTCTTTCTGTATTATTTATAAAAGTATTTACTTCATTAGAAGTTCCAAATGTAATATATTCTTGGTCTGCTGCTGTTCCGATTTTACCGAGTGAAGAATTTATAATGGAAGTAGTAGTTGTGTCGGCTGCGTCTATACTAATAACAGCACTTGCTGCAGATAATCCTGTTCCTGCGAATAATGATGCTACATCATCAATTGTATCTTTATTTGCTGGATCTCCACCTTCACCTTCATCTGAAAATGCGATGAAATCACCACTTGCAATAGTATCTGTTGTTAATCCATTAATATCTAATTCAAGAGTTACTGCTGCACTTTCTGCTCCACTATTGGCGACGGTTATACCACCACCTCCAGAGTCAGCAACTGTAGCTACATAATTACCAGTAGTATGTGTTCCTAATGTTATTAAATTACTTAAAGAAGTGGCTCCTGTTCCACCTTGATCTACTGCTATAGTTGTACCTTCCCAAGTACCAGTTGCAATAGTTCCAAGAATTGTAATTCCACCACTTCCACCAACATCAAGTGTGGTTGGATTTCCTGAACCATCACCGATAACAATAACACCATCAGTTGATAAATCTACAGCGGTTACAGCACTTGTTCCATTACCTATCAAAACTCCATTTTGTGTTAATGAACTTGCTCCAGTTCCACCATCGGCTACTGAAACATCCGTTCCACCTACTCTGTAAATATGATTACCTTCAACTGTAAGGTCACCTGCTCCTTCTCTTGCTAAAGTTGTATCAGATGCTGCTCCAATATTAACTGCGGTGAATTGTGGTGAATCTCCTGTTCCAACTCCGATTGAAGTTCGTAGAGTTGCTCCACTTTCTGCTACTGGATCAGTTGAACCATCACCAACTATAAATTCTCCATCAGCGAGAACTGCCATCGCAGTTACTGCACTTGTTCCACTACCAAGTAGAACACCACCATCAGTTAATGAACTTGCTCCTGTTCCACCATCGGCTACTGCTACATCTGTACCACCTGCTCTATAAATGTGATTACCCTCTATTGTAATATCTCCAGCACCTGATCTGGCTATCGTTGTATTACTGGCGTGTCCTAATTCTATTGCTGTAAATTGTGGTGAATCTCCCGTTCCAACTCCGATTGAAGTTCTTAATGTTGCTCCACTCTCGGCTACTGGATCTCCACTTCCATCCCCAACTATTATTTCACTATCGGCGAGAACTGCCATTGCGGTAATTGCTCCTGTTCCACTACCAAGTAGAACACCACCATCAGTTAAAGTACTCACTCCTGTTCCACCGTGTGCTACTGCAACATCTGTTGCTTCCCAAGTACCAGTTCCGATTGTTCCCAAAGTAGTAATATTGGTATTCCCAACCATTGAACCTGTTGCTGCATCTATTGAACCACTAATTGCTAAATTTGTGTTGGCCCCCAACGAAGAATTCCAAGTACCAGTTGTAACTGTACCGACACCCGTTATCTGTGTTTGTGAAGCATCTACACTTATTGAGTGTGCAATTCCTTCACCACTTGTAGCTCCTGTTGATGTGATTCCTGTTCCACCAGTTAGAGTTGCTACATAATTTCCTGTCGTGTGAGTTGAAAGTGTAATTAAATTACTTAAAGAAGTGGCTCCTGTTCCACCTTGATCTACTGCTACCGTAGTTCCTTCCCAAACACCTGTTGAGATAGTTCCGAGAGTTGTAATTCCACCACTTGCACCTACATCTAATGTAGTTGGATCTCCACTTCCATCACCTATTAAAATTTCTCCATCACCAAGAACGGCTGTTACAGTAATTGGATCAGTTCCACTACCTAATAATATACCACCATCTGTGAATGTTGAAGCTCCTGTTCCACCATCTGCTACTGCTAAATCTGTAATTCCGTTGATAGTTCCACTATTAATATCAACATTAGTCATTTCATGGTTGTTAAAATCTATTTCTACTGCTCCATCACCACCCCAAGTAACTTTACCTGCTGCGTGTGTTAGAGTTACATCACCACCATCTAAATTAATAACTCCTCCAGAACCCAAATGGATATCATTCCACCCCTTTGAAGTACTTCCTAAATCATAAGTTGCATCTGCATTTGGAATTAAATTGGAAGTTAAATCCGCAGATATACTAACAGAATCCGTATCTGCATCTCCAATAGTTAAATTACCACCTATAAAAGCATTTCCTGTAATATGAAGTTTAGAACCACTAATAGTTGAACCACTAATAATAGCGTCACCTTTTGATCCAAAAGAAAACCCATCTGAAGTTGCTGAAAATGATTGTATAACTGTATCAGTTGTTGGGTTTACAAAATTTATTGAACTTGTTGAGACATAAATTTCTCTCCAAGGTCTAACTGCAGTACCTAAGTCCCAAGATTCTTTTGCATCTGGAGTTAAAGATCCACTAATAAGTTGAAAACTACCAGTAGAAAATATTGCCTCTTTCCAAGGTTTAGTATCTGTTCCAATACCACCTTGACTACCAGTTCTTGGTACTAAATTTTTCGTTGCCATATTATTTTATCCTATTCATTATAAATATTATACACGAGGCATTATATCATTATTACTGTCTAATTCATAATGTACATCCACAACTTGATTACTTGTGGCTGGCATTAAATCTTCATTATTATCCTCATCCCAAGCATTATCTAATGCATTACCACTTGTTCCTGAAACTGTTACTGTTACATTATTTCCACTTGTTGTGGCAGTTACATTACTACCTACAAAATCTAAACTGGCTACTTGAGATGTAAGAGAAGAACCCTCTTCTTTGACCGCGATGTTTGCAGTGTCTGCAGTTATACTTGTTAACCCAGAACCATCACCCGAAAAACCACCGCTTGCTGTTACTTGATTGAGAATCGCATTGGATCCCGATACTAATACTTTTTTCCAACTTGGCATTTAATATATCTCCTAATCGCGGTTGGTTACTTCTCTCAAAGCCCACTTCCCATCATCTACCATAGAGATGGGCCAACATTAAGTCTTTTGATGTTCCTTAACTGATTTATATTCTTCTCGTAGCTTCTTAGTTACTTGTAATACCTTTGGAACATCTTCCATTTTATGTCCTGCTTCTGCTACTATTTTTAATAAAAATTCTAATTCAGGGATTGTCAATGGATGAACATATGCCTTTCCCTCTATAATTTTAATACGGCCTTTTACATTAATTGCCATTTTGAAACCTCTTATCTTTATCTAATGTTATGCGTAAATCCAAATTTCATTATCATCCGTATCTACATAAATTGACCCGACTCCACTACCATAAGTAGGTGCACTTTGTGAATCACCGTGTGTAGTTCCCAATTCTACCGTTCCTACAAATGCATCTGGTACAATATTTGTAGCTGCTACTGCTAAATCATCATCAAGTACCCATCTACTTGTTCCAGTATCATATCCTAACGCGAATCCTGCTCCATTGGCTTGTTTACTTACTATAATACCACCATCTGTAGCTGAAGTTGAACCACTTGCAAATACTGCGAATTTATCTTCAACAGCTAAATTAGTTGTAGAAACTATAGTTTGATCCCCATTTACAGTTAAATTTCCTGTAATTGTAAGATTATCATTAATCGTAGTTTCTGATGTTGAATGACCAATAGAAATTGCTATTCCACTATTTGCAGTACCAATAGATATTGCACCACTTGTAGTATCAATATTAGTAGCACCTTGTGCATCAACTGAAAAAGTAGAAGTACCATCTATTGTTATTGCTCCAGCTGCATCTAAATCAAATGTAGATGAGTTAAAATCTACTGCGACATTTCCAGCTGTTCCTATGTTAATTCCACCAGCACCATCTAATGTTAATGCCCCAGCTGTAGTTGAAAGATTGGATGCTGCTCCAGCATCAATAGAAACACCAGCGGTAGAATCAATTGTAATTGCTCCACTTGAATCAATATCTAATGTGGAAGTATCAATATCAAATGCTACATCTGAATCTCCACCTAAAGTAATTGAACTACCATCAATAGTAACTGCTCCAGCTGCATCTATATCAAATGTACTGGATGGATCAAATGCCATAGTTGTAGATGTCATTGTTAATGCTCCACTTGCATCTAAATCAAATGTAGATGAATCAACATCTATTGCGACATCTGCTGCAACACCAATATCAATACCACCTGCACCATCAATAGCTACTTTACCACTATTTGAAGCGTCTATATTTACTCCTGTATGTCCATCTAATACCAAAGTACCTGCGGCTGAATCAAGAGTAAGATTTCCTGCTGATGTAGACCATGTGGCTGCTGCGGCCGATGTTAATGTCAAAGCCCCTGCAGTTGTTGCAATTGTTCCAGCGTCTGTTAAGGTTATATCACCTTCTAAAAATAAATCTTGCCATGCTTGTGATGCTGAACCTAAATCATATGTATCATCTGTATTTGGAAGAAGATTAGAACTAATATCTGCTCCAAAAGTAACAGAATCGGTTGCTGCATCTCCAAATGTTAAATCACCACCAAAAACACCATCACCATGAACATTTAAGTATCCAAATGATCCTGTAGATGCTGCTGAACCTGATAATCTATTTCCCCCAATTAAAACATCTGAACCTCCTGGTTCTAAAGAAATATCAGCATTTGCTACAATTTTTAAATCTGTATCTACATCTAAATAATCAGATGCACTATCTAATTCTAATCTATCAACTCGTGTATTACCACCAGAAAGGGTAAGTAAATTATTTGCTTGAGTTGCTGTAAAATCACCACTATCCCAATTTATAACTGCTCCCTCTGCTAAGAATAAATCTGACCAACCAGTTCCTGCAACACCAAGTGCCGCGTCATCATTTGAAGCTGGTTTAACATTTCCACCTGCTGGGTCTAATGTAATATCTGCTGCTGCAATTACTTGTAAATCTGTAGATACATCTAAATAATCAGATGCACTATCTATTTCTAATCTAATAACCCTTGTATTACCACCAGCAATACTAAGTAAATTAGATGAATGTGTTGCAGTCACATCTCCAGCGTTAAAATTAATAACGGCTCCATCACCAAGAAATAAATCACTCCATGCAGTTCCACTAACACCAAGTGCATCAGCATTATCTGAACCAGGTTTAACATTATTTCCACCTGGGTCTAATGTAATATCTGCTGCTGCAACTACTTTTAAATCTGTATCTACATCAACATAATCATTTGCTGAATCTACTTCTAATCTATCTACTCTTGTGTTTCCACCAGATAGAGCTAATAGGTTATTAGTTTGAGTTGCTGTAAAATCACCACTATCCCAATTTATTACAGCACCTTCTCCTAAAAACAAATCACTAAATTGTAGTGCAGCTGTTCCCAATGAACTTCCGTCTGTAGTTTTTGGAACTATGTTTCCACTAGCCGATACTTCATTTAATACCGCGGAACTCCCCGATACTACGACTTTTCTCCATTGTGCCATTATAATTCTCCTAAATTAGATAAACCATATGATTTATCATTAATAAATATATACTTTCTAAATTAATCTACTATTCTTCTACTTAAACTATTAAGAAACTTCATTTTCATATCCAAAATAAAAATCATCAGAGCCAGAATAATAAATTCCACCTGCTACTGCCGTAGGTGGTGCTCCTGTTACTGATCCCAACACTGCTACTTTATTTTCAATTTTAAACATTAGTGCATCACTATTATCATAGATATCAAATCCACCTCCAGTTGATTTCCAAAAGAAATCTGAACCAGTTATACTATTTGCACCAGCGTTTTCATTCCAAGTTGTACTTCCATATGTAAATGCATCTGTTACAGCTAACGAATCTATGTTAGCTGTTCCGTCTATATGTAAATCTTTCCATTCTTTTCCAGTTTCACCTAAATCAAACGCGTTATCCACATCTGGAATCATACTTCCACTATATTCTGCTTGTACTTCAATTGTATCTGTATCTGAATCCCCAAATCTAATAGTACCATCTAAAAACATATTAGAAGCTGTAACATTTCCACGAATATCAAGTCCTGTTTCTAAAGTAGTCCCAACATATTGATTAACCGTCATGTAAAGATAATCACTATTAGATGGATCAACTGAAGAATTCATAAATTGAACTATACCAGTTTTATAATCAAATATATAATCATTAGTTGAAACTATGTCATCACCAGATAAAGAACCTGAATTAAGTGATGTCGATTTAAGTAAGGTTGCTAAATATCCTGGAGTAGAATCTTCTGTCGTAGAAGTTGCTAATCCAGCTGTGGAATATTTTGGTGATACAAAATTAACTTGTTGATCAGAACTAATTAACTGTGCACCAATTCCATTATCACTTCCTGTCGGATTTAAAAAGAACCAAACTTCATTATTGGTATTTGATTTTGTTAATTTATGTCTGTACCAATATTTTAATACACCTGACCCCGAAACAGTATGTGTTACACCCTGTTGAGAACTTCCACTAAATGGTAATCCTGAAGATGGTATATAACTTGCTTGAGTATAAATCTCAGATGCTTGTAAATCAAGTACATTTGTAAATGATTCTTGTGCACTTGTAAGTGTATCGTGAGTATATCTTCGCGATGCTAATAATCGACTGGATTTTGACCCTGAATCTATTTTTGCCATTTCTTATTCCTAACTAAAACTCAATGTTATTGCAGATATTGGAGCTGGATTACCCTTATACCTAACTATTACATAAAGTTCATTATCGTTACTATCTAAATACATTCCATCTGCATTTCTTATTGGAACTGTATATGTTCCACTTGAAATACTACCACCACTATTCCCATATAAACTAATTGCCGTGGAAAATGGATTTTTAAAATTATCCTGTGATATGTTCGCTTCAATCAAGTTACTTGTGGTTTTTACTGGGTCATATATTCTTGCTACACCCAAAGAACTATTATTACCACTATTTTTACCCGAACTCTCGAATAATATAGCACAGGCTATACTATCAGAAGTAGTTGCGTTCCAAGCCACTAATGTTTTACTACTTAAATTAACCGTCATACTTGAATATGTACTACCGGCTGTTTGAAATCTTCGTATATAATATCTATACCCTGCACTACTTGCTGGTAAACTATCACTCGTAAACCAATATCCATAACTACCAGTTGGATCTACCAAATACCCTGGTTTTACTTGTAAATCATTTTGTCCTAATGTACTATCTCCTTCATCATTAGTTTGAAAACTATCGGTTGTAAAATATGCTCCAGTAAATGTTTGAACATTATCTGCCAATACTATTCTAAAATCTTCACCCGTAAATGTTTCAGTTGTATCTTGCAAGGTATTTGTATCATATCCTTGTGCTCTACTATAAACTGCCATACTTCCACTATCAGAATTTTGTCCAAATCTTGCTGCATCCCATAATGATATTGTACCTGAAGTAGAATCTGCTGAAGTATTTTTCCAATTTCTACCTCTTGCTCTAAATATTAAATTATAATTTAAAGTATTATTCGATGAACGATTCTGTCCTACATTTTCAGTATTACTATCTAAAGTAAAAGAAAGAGAAGAACTTATTACTGCTATATCTGACCTATGTGGAATTCCACTTGAGCTTCTTTTTGTACTTTTAGTGCTATCTATAACATAAGTATTTACTCCTGTGGATTGAACTCCACTATTAGTTACCGATACAGTAGTATTAGATAAAGTTGTTGAACCTATATTCTCCCAAGTATCAGTTGTATTACTATTAACCAACGGTGAAGATGCATATCCGTAGGCGGGATCAAATGATTTACTAACTTCTGAATCAAAAGTAACTGTATATGTATTTGTTAATAAATAAGGGGCCCCACTTAAACTTCTTGATGTTGCTGCATATGCAGTTATTTTTGCACTACTTGTTACTACTGCAGTAGGTTGACTATCTGTAATATCACTTGGTAAACTTCCTGCGTATAAATAAAATCTTGTTGTTGAATCACTTCCATTTTTATATACATAACTTCCTTGTGAACCTGATTTTAATCCTGCTACGACATCGTGTGTTGCATAGTATCCACTTGCAGAAATACTTGTTGCACTTGTTGCTCCACCAGTATAAAATCTTCCACTAATTGTACCCGTCACACTATTAAAATCTCCATCTTGATATGCTGCAGGTATAACTGCTGGATTTGCAGATTCAATTTTTGCCAATACTAATCCATCTGTAGTTCCAAATGAAGATACAGAATAATCTTTCTTTGAAGAAGTGTGGTATGTTGAATCTTCATCTGGTGTAGCGTCTGCGTAATTATCACTAAATGAATGTGATGCCAATACTCTTACATGAAAAGCTGTTGCTCCACCACTTGTTAATCCACCCATTCCAAAATAGTTAGAATTACTATAAACTGCACTTGAACCACCTGCATTTGCTGTTACGGTAAAACTATTTGTTCCAAGAGTAGCCTGTGTCTGTATTGTTGATGGTATACGAGAAGCGTAACTTCCATGAAATGGATTTGTTCCTGTATCGTTTCCAAAATCACCTAAATCACCCGATACAACCCAACCTTTTAATGTTAAATAATCTTGAACAGACTTATAAGAACCAGTTTCACCCATATCTATAAATGCTGATGAAGTCCAATGTTGTGATAACCTTGCATCTTCATAAGTTGAACCTAATACTCCATCTAACAATGAACCTTTACTTGTGGTTGAACCTTGTGTATGAGTAGTGGAAAGTGTATTCCAATATTTTGTATTTGCAGTTGGTGATGATGTATCTATTGAATGACTAATTATTCCAGCCACAAATCTTAAAACTTCAGATACATGAGTTGTGTTATCAAAATTATTAAAATAACTACCTTCTAAACCCTGTCCCCAAGGATTAGAAGTTGGATATCCATTTTGAACATTATTGGTATAAATTGCAGTCGAACCAGAAGCCGCTCCTCTATCAATATTGATATATGAACCAGTAACAATTAAAGGTTTACCCTTTATCTTGATTCTTCTTCTTCTTATCTCTTTACCAATAGATTTCATATTATGTCATTTCTAATATACTTGCAAAAACGTCAATGTCACCATTAGCAGATGCTTGTGTTTCCAATTTATCACCCGCTGATAAATTAATTGGTTTTTCAACTACTACCGTAGAATCTGCTGCAACATCAACTGTTTTTAGTAAATACCGTCTATCAGTAAAATTTGCACTTCCACTAACTGCCACATTAACTGTAGCATCATTTGTTCCATCTACATTACTTAAATATATTGCATGAACAACAGCAGTTGTACTTACTGGACAAGTATATAAAGTTAATAAGTCTGTCCTTGACCCTGTTGCTGCACTTGTAAATGTATTTGCCATACTTTATTCTCCTTTATCCCCCAAAAACTATTGCCATCGCTGTTGCGTGGTCTATTACTGATGTTCCTGCTTCAAAAACTCTACCTGCAGTTGTATTTATATCACCACTCGAAGTAATATGTCCTGTTATATTTAAATCATCAGCGAATGAAATTCCTGCTACATCTCTCCCTGTTGATGTAAAATTGTCTGCATATATTGTACCACTTGCACTTATATTTCCACTTGCTGTTACATGAGTAGCTGTTATATCTCCACCTACGTGTAATGATGATAATAATGTAGGAGATGTAGAGAAACCAATACCTACTTTATCTTGATTCGAATCTGAAAATATATGGTAGTTATTATTAACTGATTTTACCCTAAAATCTCCACCACCATGTGCATTATTATTTACAAGTAATGAATAACCCACAACTCCATATCCAGAAGTTACCGTTCCAGTACCCACAGTTTCAATATCATCACTTGAATAAAAATGTTCTGCGGTTACTATTCCACTTGAACTTATATTTGCACTGGAAGTAATATGAGAAGAAACTTTTAAATCACCAGTAACATCCAATACAGATTGTGGTGAACTATTTCGAATACCTACTGAATTATCAACACCACCAGCATTTTCACTTTTTACATAAAGATTATATCCTACACCAGATGTTGCAACTCTAAAATTTACATGACCACTATCTCCAACAACTACTTCATCATCACCAGCTTCATCTAACTTTAATAACCTTTCACCACCAGCCCAAAAATTAATTTCATCATCTTGTGTATAATCAATATAAGTATCACCAAGACCAATTGTGGATACACCTGTCAATCCAACAGAACCAGTAACTTCTAAACTACCAGAAAGTTTCATTGAACCTGTTAATGTGGGATCTAATTGTTTTAATCCGATGTAAGCCATTTAAATTCCTTATATTTTAGTGCTTCTTGTTCTTTTCTTTCTTGCCAATACAAAGTCATACCTTGTGAAATATTTTTCTTGTGTTTATTACTCTTTGGTTGTTTCATTTTTTCAATGGTTTCCATAGTAAGTTTTCTATCTGTTTGTGCACAAGACTTACATACAGCATTATTTCCTACTGCACGGTCAAAAGTGTCTTTACGAGTGTAATAGATTATTCTATTACAATCTGGACACTTTCTGTTTTTTCTATTTCTCCAATGTCTTTTTCTCATACTAATAAATATCAGGTAATAGTAAAAGAAAAGTGGATATATACATTTTTATAAATTAAATCAAATCTTCAATCATTTCTTCAATTTTTTTATTAAGAATTTTTATTTCTTTTAATCCTTTTTTAATCAAAGTAGGTTTACCTTTATTAATTCCTGAAAAAACTTTTCCGAGATTAATTTTCCAACTATCTCCATAAATTCTTAACATTAGAAACGCTCTTTTTTCATCACTCATCTTTTCGTCAAGACTAACATTATCCTTGCCACCCAATCGTTCAAATTCGGTAAGACCATCTGGTTCATTAAAAGTCATCACGGGTTTAGACCACCTTTTTGGTAAATCTTTAAATGAAGTATCTGTCCATTCTTTTAATAATTCTTTTAATTTAATCATTCTCAATAGTCTCCTTAACCCAATCTTTTATTGGACTCGGTAAATCAGTAACGTCAAAATATCCCCAATCTGTATGTTCATGATTTATTCTTGGAATAAATTTTCTTGTTCCCTTTAATACATATAAATAGAACTCTCCACCATTATCTTTCTTATGAACACTATCTAATTCTGGAATACCATTTAATACTATTTGTGTTTCTTCTGTAAATTCTCTAACTGAACCAGCCAATGGTTCTTCTCCAATTTGTATATGTCCTTTAGGTATATTCCACTCACCTGAGCGTGAACCTAAACACAATAATACTTTATCATTACAATAATATAAAACTCCACCAGTATCATCAGAATCATTATGTCCTTCAAATAATAAATCTTTAAGTTTAAGCATTAAATTTACCCCACGCTTTTATTTCATCACTATTTTCTAAATTATATCCTATAGTACTCGGATTCACTATCAACATAAAAGTTGAACCACTTTGTTGTATTTGTAACGCGTCATGTTCCATTACTTGTCCATTATTAAAAAATAAATAATCTGCTTCGCTTGTTGCTGTTACACTTCCAGGTGCCGATGCCGTAACTGCTGTAAAACTGGCCGTATTATTAGAAACAGACGAGGCAGTTTTATTATAACTTTTTCTTATGTATGAATCAGTAGTAGTAGGTTCACCACTTGAACCTAATTCAACATCCGTATATGCTTTTGAAGCACTTTCAGTTGCTAACGCAGTAGAACTGTTATCTGTAAAAGTTGTATCATTTGATATTTCATTTACACTATATCCAGATAAAGAAAATGATCCACTTTGATAAATACTTCCAGTAAAATAATGAGTGTCATCGGATGTGTCACCAAATGATGTAGAACCACTCTGAAATATTGTTCCAGAAGAAGTTAATTCTGAAGTAATTTTTTCTGCAGTAACACTCACACCAACTGATGCATTTCCAGGTATTGTTAAATTTCCAGTAATTTTTAAGTTACCACCTGCAGAAAAATTAGATTCCCATCTGTCTGCCTTTAAAGTAAAACCACTAAGGTCATATCCTACACTTGCTGTTACTGCATTAAACTCAACTTTACCAGTTGTTCTTATATCATTTCCAACGGTTATATTTTGATTAATAGGTTGTGAACCATCAAATCCCAATCCACTATTGGATAATGTTACCCCCTCATCTGAAGTTAATGTCAATTTTTGTTTTGTTGTCGTAGCCACTATCTATTCCTATGAATTAAATTTACCCCAACCCAATATCTCATCATCACTTTCAAGTTCATACCCAATAGAATCTGTATCTACTTTAAGATAAAAAGTTGATGAAGCTTGTTGAATTGCTATAGCATCATGTTCCATATATTGACCATTAATAAAAAATAAAAAATCGTGTTCGGTTGTGGATGTTAACCCATCTGGAGCAGATGCTGTTACTGCAGTAAAGCTTGCTGTTGCACTATTGACTAAGGTTGTAGATATTTTTACATATTGTTTTCTCAAATAAGTTGAAAAACCACCAACATCTGTTGCAGTAGTATCTACATATTGTTTTACTGCCCTTTCAGTTACTAATGCAGTTGAACTATTATCAGTTAAGGAAGTATCGTTAGAAATTTCATTTACACTATATCCATTTATAGTCCATGAACCACTAACATACATACTTCCTGTAAAATAATGTGTATCTACAAGATTATTTCCAAATTGAGTAGAACCACTTGAAAACATAATTGATGCTGATACAAATTCTGTATGAAATTCTTGTGCTGTTAAAGTTCCACCTATTGTAGTGTTTCCATCTACTGTTAAATTACCATTTGTCGTTAATGAGCCCGTAACAGACCAATTACCATTTACCCCTCCACTCGTTATAGTATTATCACCTAATAATAATGCAGAAGAAGTTACAGCGTTAAACTGAACATTTGATGTCGTTGCAACTTCTTGTGGAATTGCAATTGTATGTGATACATCAGAAGAACCATCGAAAGCGTCTCCCTCATTTGTAAGTGTTATTCCTAAACCAGATGTTAATGAAAATGAATTTGCTAAAGTAATACTTTGAGCTGGACTTGATCCAACTGTTGCTGCGGCTGCAGATAAGGTTGATCCGGCACCTATTTGATCCATCATAGTCTCTACATCTGCAGAAGTTTCTGTTCCTACGATAACACGTTTAGGAGTTAAGTGAGTTCCTGCTGTATGTGGTCCGGCTAACTCATTAAATGCCTCTGGTATCAAATATCCCTTTAATGTAACACTAAATTCTGTTCTTATTAATCTTTCTTTATCGGCCACTTCTGTAGCATCTGAATAACTATCAATATTAGTTCTAAATCTCATTCTATTCGGTTCACCCCAATACGAACCTGCTGACCAATTAATCCTCTCAATTAATTTGTTCATTTGTTCAATATAATGAGTCCAAACAATAAAATCATAACTCAATACCATATAATCTGGCATTGCAACATTATAATATTCTTTTTGTGGTATTAACCCTTGTTGAACAGAAAAATTATCATATCTATTATTTGCATTATATTTTCTTTCAAAAGAATAATGAAGTTTTGGTTCTTCAGGATCCATTTTATCAACCGATATCGTATCATCCTTTTCCATTCCAGTCCGTCTGAACGCTACAACAGGTAATATAATTTGTCTTTTAGAATCTCTCATAAAACCAGTTTTTTGAATTGCGGCCCATCTTTCTGGAGAAGAATACATTATAGGAACTTTTACAGTTTCACCATTTTCAACAACCGTAGGTTTAATAACATTTTCAAAATAGAACATAATTGCACTATCCATGTCCATTAAACTTACAGATATATCTTGTATTTCATCTGTTCGTTTTCGTTGAAGTGCTCTATTTATAACTTTTCTTTGACTTCGTGGTAATGGTTTTTTTCTAGCCATTAGATACTCCGTATGCGTTCAATATTAAGATTAGAAAATCTAACTCTGAATGTATTACAACTTACAGTCCAATTATTATCTTGTTGTCCCCCTACAAGTTGATTTTCATTAATAGATTCAATTTCAAAATATGCCCAATTCCATTCAAACACATCACCAATTTCTGGAACCAATGATAAATCAATCAAGGTTTGTCGTAATATATTAAATGTTGCGTTTTGTTGTTCATCGGGACCAAATTCATCAGTATTCCAATCGAAATCTGCCGCATCTACTAAACAAGCAAATTTTACACCATCTTTCCATCTTTTGCCACCTGCGGCTTCACCATACATATTTGTTTGTGTATCTTGAACTGATACTTTATAAAGAACTACTTGTTGATTGATTATTCCATCTTTACCTGTCTTTAGATCACCAATAAGTTCTTTATTTACCCGTTCAAAGACATTTAAATCCCTCTGTGGTAAAAATCTTCCTGCCATAATATTATCCTATATAAATTGGTAAAGGAACTTTTTGTAATTTCTCTTGTAATCTCGTTGCTTCTTCACTATCCGCCTCTAACATTAATTTTCTACTTGATGCTTCAAGATTTTCTCTTAATTGTGTAACGAGAAACTCCTTTTCCGTCTGTGCCTCCCCTCTTAATGTATCTCCATCAAGAGTAGTTTCTGCGTTTGGAACTGGAATAGAACCATACTTACTTCTAATCATTCCAAGTAATTCTTTACTTAATGCAAGTCCATATTTTCTAACCCATTGTTTTCCAACATCATTAATATATTGATATTCCATATTATTATATGGTACATTGGAATAGTCTGATACTACATTAGAAGTTTCTCCATATGCAGTCTGTAATGGATTATCTCTATCTGATTTTCTGAGATATTCAACCCATAATTTATAATTTGTTGTTGGATTTGGAAAAATTCTAAGTTTATTGTTTCTCAATTCAAATGTATGTGCCGATTTCCTCATTTGATCATTAAATTCAATTGCTTGTATTCTCAAAAGGTCTGCGTACATTGGCATCATCATAAATTGAACTGCTGGTGTCATATTCCCCCAACCAAAACCATCCATCATATTATAAGAACCTGCTCCTGTTCCTGCGTATGGATCAAAATATCTTTGAATTGCTGGTGTTGCTTCATAATAGACCTTACGAATCTCTATAGCAGCTCCACTTTCAGAAACATCTGCCAATAATACATTTAAATCATATACCTGAGAACCACTATTAACACTAATAGAACCACTTTTGTAGTCTATTGTTCCACCAACTCCTGCCTCAGTACCATATTGTTCTGAAACTCTAATTGCATCTGCAAAATTTGGTGTTACTCGTTTATGGGTAACATTTGAACCCGTTGCTTGTCCACGTAAGGACAATAAATTTTCTCTAATATTGAATTGATTAACTTGTGCTGAATATTCAGTAATTGCTTCTTCAAAACAAGTATAAAATTGTGAGTCTTGTAGTTCTATTGCCATAATTGGATAACCAAGTCTTTTGGCTGACCAATTAGCAAATTTTGGTGCATCTGATTGAAATGTGGAATCATTATCATACAACCCAAAAGGTGTATTTCCACTTACCGCTGAACCACTTCCTGGCCATATAGCTTCCATATTGTGATCTCCTTAAAAAAGATATTATTACTCAACTATAAATATAACGGCAATAAAAAAGGGGAGTTTAATACTCCCCTTCTTTATTTGATCTATTTAATTACTATGAATTAAACGTAGTTGACATCTGCGACGATGACTTTACCGTAGAATTCAGGACGAACCATCTTCTTCGCGTATCTTGTCATTACACCCTTACGAGGAGTGAAATTAACAGGATCGTAAACAAGAGGAGTCATGATTAACGGTACATACGGTGCGTAAACAGCTCCAGTTTCAAGGAAATTACTTCCTCTGAAACCCATTAAGATGTCATTTTCTAACATATATGGGTTTTTATAAACCGTATATCTGTTATTCAATGCACCAACTTTTTGAACACCCATTGCGTAGGATGTATTAGCTGAATCACCATCAGAATCTGCTGCGTATCCAGGGATACTTTCTATGATAGTTGCTGTTTCAGGTGAAATCACCATGAAGTTAGCTCCACCACGTAGAGTTTTCTGATGTATCGTGTTAGATACTGACTGTAGTTTGTTTCCAAGAGTCTGGAACCACTCACCCTTAGTGTAAGCGTTGGAATTACCACTCACTTCACTAAATACGGTATTTGCGGAATCATACTCAAAACCAGTTTTTGCTGACCAATATTCGGTCTTAGCATTAGCGTTTAACTTCAACATATCAAGGATTTCCAAATCAATTTCCATTGAAATGTACTCACTCAACATAGAAGTAAGTTCTGCTTCTGCATCAACACTATGATAAGCGTTAAGGTCTTGAGCTAACTCAGGAGTCCAGATAGCTTTAAGCTTACGAGTTTTCGCAACTATACTAACTGAACGTAACTGAATGTCAATCTCAGGAATATCAACATCATCTGCTGAATTCGGGGATGGTGTAGTGAACGTAGATTGTTCAAAATCACCACGAGATGTATCTAATGGTTGCTGATGATACTTTACTCCAACACCACCTGCGAGCGTACCATTAGTAGATTTTACATAAAAGTAAAAGTTGGTAGCATCATAAGATGTATATGCTGGATAATGTGCGGAAACATCAGAACCACTTACTGCAAATGCACGACAACCTTCAACATCTGGTCTTGTAAAATTACTTCTTGCGATAGTAAGTTTAACAACCTGATCTGCGGCTGTTGTTGCAATTGACGAACTCAATGAAGGTTCGAATTCTACTTCTTTCCAAGAAGCAGAAGCTGCGGTTGGTGCTATAGTGCCAGTTTCTTGGTCATTCACCGAATATCCAAATTTACCAGCTCCATAAAGACCACCACTTGCGTCTGCGTTAGAAGCGGAAGTGTTACCATGAATATCAAACCCTTTTGTATGTTGTCCAGATTGAACCGTTCCATATTTGAAGTCAAGATAGAAAATCAGACCACTTGGTAGATTCATCGGCTGTACGCTGACGAAATCTTGTGCTGCCAATTCACCAAAGATTCTACGAACCAATGGTAAAGCAACACCTGACCACTCTTCAGAATTCGAAGCAGTACCAGTTTTTGAACTTTCGTCAATAAGCTGGCGTGCTTGGTTTTCTAAAAGAACTGCCATTCCGTGAACTTCATTATCTCTTTCAAGACCTTCAAGTAAACCAGTAGGCTCCCACTTACTGACTAACTTTTGGGTTTCGGCTAAACGACTACGGTTGGAATCATAGCTATCCATCAGTTGTTCGATGGATTGTAAATTATCTGCCATTTTTTTTCTCCAAAAAATCGTTAAGATTTTTGTTAATTGTTATAGAATATTAGCTAACTTCTGGAAGCGTTGTTTCATATCAAATCCTTCTTCAATCACCTTCGGTGCTGATTTAGGTTTGGTAGAAGCTACTGCTTTAGAAGCTTGGCCTTTACTCTCTTTAATTGGTTTAGACGGACTTGCCGTTTTGCTACCAAAAGATTCTGCCAAGGTGGAAAATACCAACTTAACTTCTCTAAGGTTCTTAGCTCTGTCAAAGGTTTCTACGACTTTCAACTTCTGTTCATTAGTTAAACCGTGTGCACGGAATAATTTGTTAGTAAACAATAGTTTTGCGTTCAATAAATTAACTTCATTCAACTTTCCTCGTAGATACTTCACTACTTTGCGATGTTCATCAAGATCAGAAGTAAGTTCAGATACTTTCGCTTCAGATTTCTCTGCTTCTTCATCATCTTGTTCTGAAAGTGCTTTCAAGATTTCTTCAAGGTCAATATCTTCTTCAGTTTCAGTAGATTCGGCAACGTCATCATCACCTTCTTCTTCTTGAACTTTAGAGTATGTTACTCCATTGACTTCAACTAAATCATCAACTTCTTCATCTTCGGCGTTTTCATGACCTGCTGCGGGTGCGTCTGCGGCTGCTGGTTCTTCCGAACCTTGACCGATATCAGACGAATCTGCTGCGTCATCAGCGACTTTGTTGTCACCATCACCAATATCAGAAGATACATCGTTCTCTGCTAATTCAGCTTCATCAGCTGTTTCAGCTTCTGACGAATCAAGACCATCACCTACTTCACCTTCCTCATATTCCTCTGAGATTTCACTATCATCAGCTTCTTCTTCGAGTTCTTTAAGGATTGCTTCAAGATCAAGTTCTTCTTCAGTTGCTTCATCTTCCTGTTCTGCAACAGGAGCTTCAGCTTCTTCATCTTCTTCTTCAGAAACGACTGGTGCATATTTTACACCGTTGATTTCAATCACACCTTCTTCTTCCACTGCTTCTTCTGCTGCTGGTTCTTCTTCAGACCATTCATCACCAGGAACTTCATCCTGTGCAACGATAGGTTCTTCTGCAGGAGCTTCTTCGCCAGGAATTTCATCCTGTGCTGCGATAATATCTTCTACATCTTCTTCACCTTCTGCTGCAGGTTCTTCACCAATTTCAGGTTCAGCTGCTATCTCAGGTTCTTCTTCAGCTTCGGGTTCTTCACCTTCTACTGGAGCTTCTTCTGCTGCTTCTTCATCACCTTCTAATTCGTTCTGAATCTTGTTTGAAAGCATGGATTGAATACGGGGAGTGAAAGCTTCTTCAAGAGCTATTTTAGCGTTTGCAAGTGCGGTCTCTCTGACTGCTTTAGCGTCTGCTATTGCGTCTTTTAAAAGATCATCCATTATGTTTCTCCATAAGAGTTTATCTCCAAGCATAAATACTTGGATTGGATTTAATAAAGTTATTAGGAACTTTAATGCGGTTTACATTGTCGGTATGTCATATACGATTGAATGACATATTCTTGTGTATATAAATATACACAAATTGAAAAAACATTACTTTTTAAATTGTAATCGTTCTTTCTTAATTTTTTCTTTAAGTCCACTCGTTGGTGGTTCTCCACACCAATCAGGATTCATCTGTTGTTGTCGAATCCATTGACGAACCTTTCCCAACTTTCTTTCTTCAGACCTTTTTTGTGATGGTTTTTTATAGTATTGTCTTTCTCTCAACTCTACCATTAAACCACTATCTTTAATTTTTCGTTTTAATAACCGTAGAGCGAACTCTACATTATTCTTTTTTACTTTTACTTCCAAGTAACCTCCATATTAATCTGACTCGTTTTCTCCACTCCAATTTGCATCAATATAATTGAAGAATTTTGATTTTTCTTCATCATCAAGTTGATCTGGTTCAGATACACCCCATTTTTCAAGTGCTGATTTGAAAAATGCTTCATAAGAACCTTCTTGAACTGTGTCTGCTTCTAATTCTTCACCATCTCTGTATGATTTACCCTCTACAGGAGCTGGAGATTCATCTTCTTCGTGTCCAGGTTCGTGGATTTCATAATAACGACCAAGAATGTGTCCCATATCTTCATATAGACCACCCATTCTTTCTTGTAATGATTGTGCTTCTGTCGCTACTTTCTTAAATTGATTAGAAAGACTTGTTAATTCTTTCATATTACGATTTACCGTGATTTTATCAAACCAATCTTCAGTTTCTTGAAGAGTGTGTTGTTTAGCAGTCATTGCTAATTTAGAAAGTCTTTCTGCTAAATCTTTTAAATTACCTTCACGATAAATTTCACCCCCAAATGAGTTAAAATTAGAAACTTCACCCATAAATTCTTTTACATTTACTTTTTCGGTAGATTGACCATAAACATCTTCTACAATATCAGTAAGACTTGTTGTATTTTTTTGAGTTTTAAAACCCATATCTATTCCCGAAAATGCATTCCGAGATATAACTCCACCCATTGTGGTTATATCTTCACTTAATAAATCTTTTAATTTAGCCATTTTATTGTCTCCTAATCTCTAATAAATATACATTAACTTAATTTTCGGTCTTTTGTGTATCTTCTAAACCCATCACGAACTTTGTTCCACAATTGTTGTAGAAAACCAAGTTCTCCAAAGTGTGCTCTACCTGCGGGTCCTTCTTTTATACCTCTTGAAATATCCATTGCGGTATATTTACCACCCTTTACACCATCCATCATAATTTTAATAGATTGTTGTGATGCTTTACCTAAATGTTTTGACATCTTTTTAATGTCTTGATTAATATGTTGTTTTGCTTCTGAAGAACTAAATGGTGCCATTGGTGATTCATTTACCGATTCACCAAACTCTATTGTATGACCACCTTTTTCTATTTTACCATCTTTATGTAATTGTGCCATTTCTTCTTTGGAAAATTTAATATTATCTTCATTTATGGATTCTGTCCAT